>ERZ1027266.382-NODE-382-length-30969-cov-13.470919_pt1 | contig 30969 bp, 22 predicted proteins | sample MGYA00519257_ERZ1027266 | MGnify/ENA primary metagenome ERZ1027266 (study PRJEB26926, sample SAMN06164683) | human gut metagenome | biome: ENVO:00009003; feature: ENVO:2100002; material: ENVO:00002003 | host: Homo sapiens | place: USA | collected 2012 ... | reverse complement strand
CTCGGAGATGTGTATAAGAGACAGCTCATAGAAAGTCAATCAACTTCTTATTTTTCTTCTTTTAATGGTTATCAGAAAAGGCTGTTTTTACTGTATTTCATTAACATAACGGGCTATTTTTGTTAAAGGAATTAAATATCAAATATAACCATGTCTTCCCGTTTTTTGTCATAGCCTTAATCATAATTATAATGTGTAGATATGGGCAATACACTTCATTGGCACAAGTTTCTTTGCATAAGAGATGGCAGCCGACACAGGCAGGTCGATATCCATCTTGCCGTCATACTCATGACTTTTTGACTTGTTTTGTAAGTATTCCGATGGTAATCTATGACGTTTTGTCGCTTTTTGCTGACTATTTGTCGGATTATTAGGCGTGGTATGGCATTTGTGAAAGGAGAAAGTGTAATAGTTTGAAAATATAAATAGAAAGGAGATAACAATATGACATTCGACAAGTTTACAATCAAGGCGCAGGAGGTTGTCCAGGAGGCAGTCAACAGCGCACAGATGAACGGACAGCAGACAATAGAGCCTGTGCATCTGTTGAAGGGTGTGTTTGTCAAGGCGAAAGACGTGGCAAGCTTCATCTTTCAGAAGCTCGGCGTTAATGCCAGTCAGATAGAAATGCTTGCTGATCAGGAGATAAAGCATCTTCCAAGAGTGCAGGGCGGACAGCCATATCTGTCTAACGACACCAACAAGGTGCTTACCAAGGCAATGGAACAGGCAAAGAAGATGGGCGACGAGTTTGTCAGCGTGGAACCTATACTGCTTGCTTTGCTCTCTGAAAGCTCTACAGCCAGCCGTATCCTGAAGGATGCGGGATGCACGGAGAATGAGATGCTGAAGGCTATACAGGAACTGCGTCAAGGACAGAACGTGCAGAGCCAGAGTGGCGACGAGAACTATCAGAGTCTTGACAAATATGCCAAGAATCTTGTGGAGCAGGCTCGCCAAGGAAAGCTCGACCCTGTGATAGGTCGTGATGAGGAGATAAGAAGAGTATTGCAGATACTGTCTCGTCGTACGAAGAACAACCCTATATTAATAGGTGAGCCGGGTACGGGTAAGACAGCCATCGTAGAGGGACTGGCAGAGCGTATCGTTCGTGGTGATGTGCCGGAGAACCTTAAGGACAAGCAGCTATACTCCCTCGATATGGGAGCACTCGTTGCCGGAGCGAAGTATAAGGGAGAGTTTGAGGAACGACTGAAGAGCGTTATCAACGAGGTGACCAAGAGCGACGGCAGGATAATCCTCTTTATAGATGAGATACATACCCTTGTGGGAGCCGGTGGAGGCGAGGGAGCAATGGATGCGGCAAATATCCTGAAGCCAGCCTTGGCACGTGGAGAGCTGAGAGCCATCGGTGCTACAACGCTCAACGAATACCAAAAGTATTTTGAGAAGGACAAGGCTCTCGAACGTCGTTTCCAGACCGTAATGGTGGACGAGCCGGATGAACTGAGTGCCATCTCAATACTACGTGGACTGAAGGAACGCTATGAGAACCATCATAAGGTTCGTATACAGGATGATGCTTGTATAGCAGCCGTAAAGCTGTCTGAGCGTTACATCAGCGACCGTTTCCTGCCAGACAAGGCTATCGACCTTATGGATGAGGCTGCTGCCAAGTTGCGTATGGAGCGTGACTCCGTGCCGGAAGAGCTTGATGAGATAACCCGTAAGCTTAAACAGCTCGAGATAGAGCGTGAGGCCATTAAGCGAGAGAACGACCAGCCTAAGATAGAACAGCTCGACAAGGAGATTGCCGAACTAAGAGATCAGGAGAAGCAGTATCGTGCAAAATGGGAAGGCGAGAAGGCTCTCGTGAACAAGATTCAGGAGGACAAGCAGCAGATGGAAAACCTGAAGCTCGAAGCTGAAAGGGCAGAGAGAGAGGGTAACTACGAGCGTGTGGCTGAAATCAGATACAGTAGGCTGAAGGCTCTTGAGGATGACATAAAGAATATCCAGGAGCAGCTGAAGAATACACAGGGTGCGGAGGCTATGGTAAGAGAGGAGGTTACTGCCGATGATATAGCAGAAGTGGTAAGCCGTTGGACCGGAATACCTGTAACCCGTATGCTGCAAAGCGAGCGCGAGAAGCTGTTGCACCTTGAAGAGGAGCTGCACAAGAGAGTGATAGGTCAGGAGGAGGCTATCAATGCCGTCAGCGATGCCGTGCGTCGTAGCCGTGCCGGACTGCAAGATCCTAAGCGTCCGATAGCATCATTCATCTTCCTTGGCACAACGGGTGTCGGTAAGACCGAGTTGGCAAAGGCTCTTGCGGAGTATCTGTTTAACGACGAGACGATGATGACGCGTATTGATATGAGTGAGTATCAGGAGAAGTTCAGCGTGTCCCGTCTTATCGGAGCACCTCCAGGATATGTAGGTTATGATGAGGGTGGACAGCTCACCGAGGCTGTAAGGCGTAAGCCATACTCCGTGGTGCTGTTTGATGAGATAGAGAAGGCGCATCCGGATGTGTTCAATATCCTGCTTCAGGTGTTGGACGACGGAAGGCTTACCGACAACAAGGGCCGTACGGTGAACTTCAAGAACACTATCATCATCATGACCTCAAACCTTGGCAGCCAGTATATCCAGCAGGAGTTTGAGAAGATAAATCCTCAGAACCACGATGTCATCGTCAGCGACACCAAGCAGAAGGTGATGGAGATGCTGAAGAAGACCATCCGTCCGGAGTTCCTGAACCGTATCGACGAGACCATCATGTTCCTGCCGCTTACGAAGAAGGAAATAGCACAGGTTGTCACTTTGCAGATGAATGCTGTGAAGAAGATGCTTGAGCCGCAGGGCTTCACGCTGACGGTTACTGATGCTGCAATAGCTTATTTGGCAGATGCTGGCTACGATCCGGAGTTCGGAGCTCGTCCTGTAAAGAGGGCTATCCAGCGTCTTGTGCTCAACGATCTCTCAAAGAAGATTCTTGCAGAGGAGGTTTCTCGTGAGAAGCCAATCGTTATAGATGCCAATGGCTCAGGCTTGCAGTTCAGAAACTGAGCATAACATTTGATGATAATATTGGTTAGTTTTTTAAGTTGAAAGCACCAAGACAATTGCCTGTGGGTATAGTCTTGGTGCTTTTTGCATTTTAGCCCCAATCGGTCATTAGGTCGTTTGATGTTTTTTTTTGCAAGCAAGGCCTAATGCCGATTGGGGCTTAAAAGATAAAGCTTGTCATGGGTATTGCCGAAATGTTAAATATGGCATAGAAGAATAAATTGTTTTCTGTTTTGTTGCGTTTTTTAGAAACAATCATTTATCTTTGCAATGTTAATATAAAAATAAAATGGGAAAACGCCAAATAAAGGTAGTGATGATGGATGAAGCCTTGGTTTTCATTCGCTCTCTACCCCAGAAAGTACAAGAGAAAATAACCTACAACTATCTCAAGATAGAGCAAGGTATCATGAACAGAGAACTATTCAAGAAATTGGAAGGTACTGACATTTGGGAGTTCCGTACGCTGTTTAATGGAAATTGTTATCGGTTATTTTCCTTTTGGGATACAGAGACCGAGACTTTGATTATCGCTACTCACGGCATAATAAAGAAGACTCAGAAAACGCCTTCCAAAGAAATAACGAAAGCGGAAGAATTAAGAAAAATGTATTTTGAACAAAAACATAAATAGATATGGCAAAGATTAATTTAACACCATTGTCAACTGTTGTTGATGAGGTTTGGGGCAAGACTGGTACTCCGAAGCGGGATGCAATGGAGGGACAACTGAAAGAAGAGGTTAACTCTTACTATTTAGGTGAAGCTATTCGTAAGGCTCGTTTGGCTCAAAAACTCACACAGGATGAACTTGGTAGGCGTGTTGGTGTGCAAAGGTCGCAGATTTGTCGTTTGGAAAGTGGCAGAACAAACATTACCATTCCTGTAATGAGCCGTGTTTTTCAAGCATTAGGCATTTCAACTGCCACACTTGATTTAGGAGTGGCAGGGAAAATAGCATTGTGGTAATAGTTTTATTATTCAATATTCCTTTTTATAAACTGCATTGGAGTCATGCCGGTATGCTGCTTGAAGTAGCGACAGAAGAAGGAGAGGTCACTGAAATTATAGTCCCAGGCAATCTCTTTGGCAGACTTCTGCTCGGAGTTTAACGACAGCTTGATTTGCAGGATGACGTATTGGTTGATGAGAGTCTTTGCCGTATGACCCGTCATACGCTGCGTTATGGTGTTCAGGTATTTGGGTGTGATATGCAGGAGGTCGGCATAATAGAAGACATCGCGAGACTCCTTGAACCTGTTTTCGAGTTCCATCATGAAAGCATTGAATATTTCTTTGGTGCGCGGACTGGCTTCTTCCTCTTTCCTTTCCTTGGGGTTGCGGTAGAGATAGTCGTAGAATCCCAAGAAGAAAGCCTTGAGTTGAAGCAGCACAAGCTGGTCGAGACAGATACATTCTGGCTGGTCGAAGTATATTTTCAGAAGCGAAAACATGTTGTTGATGATGCTTGTCAGTGTAGAAGACTCCGTGCGGCAGCGGTCAAGTTTCAATTGAGAGTATACGGTCTGTTCCAGCTGCAGACTTGCTTCGCGGAGCAGTGAAGCGCTGTATTTAAGTGTGTCGGCAAGAAAGTCGTCGCTTTTCTCCGTTATTATTATCACGTCGTTCGGAAAGAGAGTGATGACGGCTCCAGGTTTGAGTTCCCATTCAGAGAAGTTCACACGTAAGGAAGCCATGCCTTTTTGGCATATTATAATCATTCCATAATTTATTACGGCAGCCTCTTTATGCCATTCGTTGAGGCTTCTGCATTGCAGTTCAACGTCTCTTTTCCCTCTGATTTCTATATCTCTCATTTATATTTGTATAATTAAAGTTCGTCTTTCGGCTGCAAATATCGCGAAATTATGTGATATATTACCATTATTGTTCCTGAATATCCCATAATGGTGGCTAAATTTAAAACTTGAGATATTTTCAAAGTGCGTAACTTTGCACCCGAAAATCAGGATTCAGAAATAATACAATATATTAATAAGGTAATGAAGAAACAATTTATCAGTTGTGCCTTCGCATGCTTTATGCTTTCGCAAAACGCTAATGCGCAGACACAGCAAAAGATGACAGTGGATGAACTTTTCAGTCTGGTGGAGAGTGGAAGCCGCGAGCTGAAGATGCAGAAGTCGGGAGTTGACGTGGCTGCCAGAGGTATAGAAGAGGCGAAGAGTCGCCGACTGCCCGATGTGAACGCTTCGCTATCGGTGAGCTATAATGGCAATGTGCTGATGACAGACCGCGACTTCGGTAATGCAAAAGGCTTTACGCAGCCGCATTTCGGAAACTCCTTCGCCCTTGAAGCGCAGCAGGTAGTGTATGCAGGAGGAGCTATCGATGCAGGAGTAAGACTTGCGGAGCTGCAGAAAGAGATGAATGAGAATACGGTTTCGCTCACTCGCACCCAGCAACGCTTTATAGCCGTAGGCCAGTATCTCGATCTTTATAAGATAAGTAACGGCATAAAGGTCTATGACAGTAATATCTCCCTGACCGAAAAGCTTATAGCAGATATCAGCTCAAAGCAATCGCAAGGTATGGCTTTGAAGAACGACGTGACGCGCTATGAGCTGCAGATGGAGCAGCTGAAGCTTGGAAAGCGTAAGCTTGAAGACCAAAGGAGCATATTGAACCATCAGCTTTGCAACACTCTCGGACTGAAGGATGTAGTGGTGGAACCTGTGATGGACCTTGAAGCCTTTGCCGCTGCCGACCTTTCGGAACAGGACTTGCAAACGACAGCTTCCGCATCGTCGCCGCTCATAAGGCAGTCTTCCATAGGCATGCAGATAGCAGACCAGCAGTTGAAACTTGCCAAAAGCGAGCTTTTGCCTAAGGTGGCAATAGTGGCGGCAGACAATTTTACGGGGCCTTTCAATTATGATATACCGCCGATTGACAATAATTTCAATATATGGTATATAGGGGTGGGCGTGAAATATTCCTTAAGTTCACTGTTTAAGGGGAACAAGTCGATAAGAAAGGCAAAGGAACAAGTAAGGCAGAGCCACGACACCCATGCCGTATTCCACGAGAGGGTGAACAACAACATGCAGCAGGCTTATACCATGCATCAGCAGGCTTTTGCGGAACTGCGTACCCAGCAGAAGAGTGTAGAACTGGCAAACCAGAACTATAAGGTGGTGAACAACCGCTATCTCAATCAGCTTGCACTCGTTACGGATATGGTGGATGCTTCAAACATAAAGCTCAATGCAGAACTACAGGAAGTGAATGCTCAAATTAATATTGCCTATACCTATTATAATATAATGTATGTGGCAGGAAACATAAAATAACAAAACGGAAAAACAATGAAACAGAAGAAACTTTTGAGAACGATATATAATATATGTGTGCTTGTAATCCTACTCATCGGAGTATGGCTTGTGGTAGATCATTTTGTGCATTTCGGTGATGGCGAATATACGGACAATGCCACAGTGCAGCAGCATATAACACCTGTGAACGCCCGTGTTGGTGGATTCATCAAGGAGATACGCTTCAATGAATACCAGCAGGTGCATAAGGGCGACACTCTTGTTGTTATAGAAGACAGTGAGTTCCGTCTGCGTCTTGCACAGGCAGAGGCAGACCTGCAACGTGAACTTGCCGGAGGGGAAGCCACTACATCGGGTATAAATGTTACGCAGCAGAACATGACAGTGTCTGATGCCGGCATAGAAGAGGCACGTGTGCATCTTGACAATGCCCGCACGGATGACCAGCGCTATGCCCAGTTGCTGAAGAACGATGCCGTGACACGTCAGCAATATGACCAGGTTCACACCGCTTATCTTGCAGCAAAAGCCCGTTATGAACAGGCTGTACGCAGTAAGGGCTCCCTTGTCAAGGCTGCACAAGAGCAGGGACATCGCCTGTCGCAGAATAATGCAGCAGTGGAAGTTGCCAAGGCACAGGTGAAGCTTGCAAGGCTGAATCTCTCATACACAGTCGTTGTGGCTACCGCCGATGGAGTGGTGGGCAAGAAGAATATCCATGAAGGACAGCTTGTGCAACCGGGACAGGCACTTGTGGATATAGTAGACGACTCAGAGCTATGGGTCGTAGCCAACTATCGGGAAACCCAGTTGCCGGGAATAAAGTTGGGCGATAAGGTGAAAATAGTTGTTGATGCCGTGCCGGGAGTGGAGTATGAAGGAACGGTGGAACGTATCAGTGATGCCACCGGTTCGGCGTTCTCTATGATACCACAGGATAATGCTACAGGAAACTTCGTTAAGGTAGAGCAGCGTATACCGGTGCGCATACATCTTGGCGGAGACAGAAAAAAGCTTTCCTCTCTCCGTGCAGGAATGAATGTGGAGTGTACGGTGAAGAAGTAGTATTTGTTCTTATAGGTTTACAACAGATAAGATGGATAACTCTGAAAACAAGAAAGGGCATGCCGGCGGACCGCCAATGGCTTTCAGTATGCCCATGTATCATGATTTTGTCCCCAAATGGATAAGACCATGGATATATGTCGTGCTTGCATTCTGCTTCCAGTTCTCCAATGGGATGTATCTTGGCGCAATGAACAATGTTGTCGGCGAGTGGGGAATAATGCGTGAGGACGTGCAGATGTGTCTTTACTCCACTCTGATAGGAATGGCACTGTATTTTCCTGTGCTTTTCCGTATGAAGTTCCGTTTCTCAAACAAGCTTCTCCTTATGGTGGCGGCAGCTGTTATTGTCGTGTGCAACCTGCTTGCCACATTCCGGTTGCCTTTGCCTCTGCTGTGGGTGTTGTTTGTGGTATGTGGAATGGCAAAGATACAGGGCACCTTCGAGTGTATGTCTAACATACAACTATGGATGACTCCGAAGCGTGACTTCGGGGTTTTCTTCCCTCTGCTGCATATAGTGCTGTTGACGTCTATAGAATTTACGGGATATCTGGCTGCATGGTTTGCTTTTGATATGCACTGGACCTATATGCACTGGTTCGTTATCGGACTGATGTTGTTCGTACTTCTTGTGCAGGCTGTGCTTACACGTCCGTTTCATGCCATGCCTCAGATTGTGCCGCTCAAAGGACTCGACTGGTTCGGAGCTTTGCTCTGGTGTGGTTTCTTGCTGCAGGTGGCATGGCTCCTGAACTATGGCGATTGGCTTGACTGGTGGCATTCTTCCCAGTTCCGCCTCGTTACAGGAACTGTGTTTATTACCTTTGCTGTTTGTCTGCAGCGTATGTTCAGTCATCCGCATCCGTATTTCGAACCGGCAATGTGGAACTATCACAATGTGGTGCCCGTAATCCTGCTTATAGGTGTAGTGGAGGCGTTGTTCTCGTGTGAACATGTGTTGGAAATGATATATTACGAGGAGGTTATGCATTATGCCGACCATACATACGAGGCTCTCAATCAGTGGTCGTTGTTGGGTATATGGGCAGGTTGCCTCTTCTCTTTAGGTTGGCTGAAGCTGATGCGTTGGAATGTATACAAGCTCATTGCCGTAGGACTGTTCGCTTTTGCCATTTATGCAGGTGGTTTCTATGTACTTGTTGATTCAAACATAAATATAGAGCAGCTGCGGTTGCCGTTGATATGGCGTGGCTTCGGCTATGCAATATTGTGTATAGCCTTCATGTGGTGTCTGCATGCTATAATGTCGTTTGAGCATTTCTTCCAGGCATTGTCGGTATTCAATGTCTTGCATATGTTTGTCGGCGGACTTGTTGGTGCAGCCCTTCATGGCAGAGGGATGAAATATTATGTTGCCGACGGCTTTTCCCGTTGTTCAGGCTATATAGACAGTGTGAGGGTGAGTGCGCGTAGCGTTGATTTCCCGCAGCTTATGGATGGAATGGTAGAAGGCTTTATGGCACAAAGCATAAAGATTCTGTTTGGCTGGACTCTCATTGCCGGCTTGTTCTTTGCCGTGTTGATGTTGCTCTGGGATATTCCGATGGTGCGTCATCAGATAAAGCATATTCCTTCGTGGCCTATTGTCGGCATGCGTGTGCTGAGAGGATTCCAACGTCAGCAGAAATTAAAGAAGTTGCGCCAGCAGCGTCGTCTTAGTTTGGCATGATGGATTAATAGAATGATCCTCAAACGACCTAATGACTGATTGGAGATAATAGTAATATAGGTATGTGTCGTGAAAGACCACATACCTATATTGCTATTTGAACTTCTCCGCAGTTCTCTTTATAGCCTCTTCGTAACCGGTAAGAGCGGAGAACGGAGCAAACTGTGCAGCCCTGTTAAGTATCGACATTTGTGGATGCTTCTTTGATACGTGGTGGGGATGATGCAAGATAGATTCGTAATTCATGATGATATCCTTTAAACTCTATATTCTATATTATTCATTATTCGTGGTGTCCGCCAATCTGTTGGTTCCTCTCCCTTGCGGTAGCGCCTTCCTCAAAGTCGAGAGCCTTTAGAATAGTGTTCTTTCCGAAAGACTTCTTTATTTTCAGCACAGCCTCCTGCATACGCCGTTCCTTGGCAAGCTGTCTGTCTTCCTCTTCAGTCTTCCTTTGCAGAGCATCGTAATCGGTAAACAGGTCAAGTTGTTGTGGTATGCAGCTGTTGCAAGAAGCATCTTCGGGGATGATGTTGGCGGCTGTGATGTTTATTCTTCTTATCAGCAGGTCTGGGTCTACGTTGTCTTCAAAGATTGTCGTTACAGCCTTGGTGATGATCCTTGCAGATGAAGTGTAGCGTTGCAGGTGCATCATGCCTTTGGCTGGCTTGGGCACTATCTTTCCATAATAGTTCATTGCGCAATCCCTTATAGGTGTAAACCTCGCTTCGTATGATGTAAGGCTTTCAGCGTCATATCCTATATAGATGGCTATTTGGCTTGTTGTGAGGCGTTTGTCCACAAGGTCGAGAGCCAGAGCCTCAGCCATTTCTTTCATTACTACAAGAGCTTTCTTGTAGTTGTATGGACATTGCAACACCTGTCCTTGGCTCAGTGATTTAGCTGTAGGCTTGTATGTCTTTATGGCTTCCATTGTGCATGGCTCCCATCCCCAGGCATGGTCAATAAGCAGTTCTGCATTCACTCCGAAGAGTTTGTATAGCAGTTCTTCGTTCCTTTCAGATTGCAGGGCAATGTCTCCCATAGTATATAGTCCATGCTCCTCAAGACGCTTTGCAATCCCTCTGCCCACACGCCAGAAGTCTGTAAGCGGTTGGTGGCTCCATAGCCTCTTGCGATACGACATCTCGTTGAGTTCCGCAATCCTCACTCCGTCCTTGTCGGCAGGTATATGTTTCGCCACTATATCCATTGCCACTTTGCAGAGATACATGTTGGTGCCGATGCCGGCAGTTGCCGTGATGCCTGTGGTATGGAGCACGTCGTGGATAATCGTCATGGCAAGTTCATGAGGTGTCATTCCCAAATGTTTCAGATAGGGAGTGACATCCATGAATACCTCGTCGATTGAATATACATGAATGTCCTCGGCAGCTATATATTTAAGGTATATACCATAAATCTGTGCACTCACCTCTATATATCTTGCCATTCTCGGCTTGGCGGCAATGAAGTCAAGTTCCCAGTCGGAGTGTTTCTTCAGGTCGGGATTGTGGTATGACTTGCCCGAGAATTTGCCTCCACACTGTTGTCTGCGCTCGTTGTTTATTTGTCTGATGCGTTGTACGACTTCAAAAAGCCTTGCCCGTCCGCCTATTCCGTATGATTTGAGCGATGGCGATACTGCAAGGCAGATAGTCTTCTCCGTACGGCTCGTATCAGCAACCACCAGATTAGTGGTCAAAGGGTCGAGTCCGCGTTCTGCACATTCCACAGAGGCGTAAAACGATTTCAGGTCGATGGCTATATAAGTTCTTTCTTCTTGCAGTTCCATTTTCTTTTGTTTTGATAATTCCGGTAGTAAAAACATTGGTTTTAGTATGCCTTAATGCTCCACTTCTCGGTAGTTTTACAAAGGTAATCATTATTTCTTTGATTAAATTTGGCGAGTGTCTGAATTTAGTATATCTTTGCAAAGGCGAATGAGAGTGGATTGTGTTTTTGCACGATTTGTTCTCATTATTGTAGTCTTATTAAAATGTAATTAAACGAAAAAACGTACTGTGATGAACAAGAGCTTTTCATTATCGAAGTTAAAGGTGGATCACCAGCAGATGAAGGATATTTTCATGCTGTTCATTGGCGTCCTTTGTTATGCTGTCGGTTATACGGCTTTCATCCTGCCAGAGAAAGTCGTTATGGGTGGTGTGTCGGGTCTCTCGGCACTCATTTTCTATGCCACGGGTTTCCCTCCAGGCTATTCAATCTGGCTTCTCAACTTCCTGATGCTTGGTATTGCCATAAAGACATTGTCGCGTAAGTTCATCTATCGAACATTCATTGGCGTTACGATGCTTGCTGTTGTAGTTGCGGTCTTGCAACCTTTCTTTGCAGCCCATCCTGTCATTACGGCTGGAGAAGACAAGTTTATGCACGTCCTTATCGGAGGTCTTATGGGTGGTATTGGTCTTGGTGTCATATATTCGCATAACGGTTCAACGGGAGGAACCGACATCCTCATAGCAATACTCAACAAGTATTTCCGCATGAGTTTCGGTAGGGCAATGCAGTTTATCGACTTCACCATCATCACCTCTTCATATCTGCTCTTCCATAGTGTGGAGCTTATAGTCTATGGTGCGGTGTTTACGCTCGTGGCAAGTTACATGTGCGACTATATAGTCAACGGAGCACGCCAGACGGTGCAGTTTATCATTATCTCAAAGCACTATAAGGAGATTGCCGATGTTATAAACAAGAGCGTTCATCGCGGTGTCACTTTAGTAGAAGGCAAGGGTTGGTATTCACAGAAAGAAGTGGATATCCTTATCGTCATGGCACGGCGCTATGAGTCACAGGATATCTTCCGGTGTATAAAGAAGATAGACCCCGATGCACTTGTGTCGCAGACCAACTGTCAGGGTATATTCGGTGAAGGCTTCGATACCTTCAAATAGGAAAAAGTATTATTCTTAAGGAAGGAGGAAGCTCCGGCATTTCGGTATTGATGAAAGAATCGTATGTATAAGATATATATGCGTAATACAGAAATGCCGGGGCTTAATAGGTAAAAGGAAACAACAAAACAAATATAACAAAACAATGGAACAGAGACTAATCATTTACAATACTCTGACAAGGAGAAAAGAACCGTTTGTTCCGCTTCATGCCCCAAACGTGGGAATGTATGTCTGCGGACCAACCGTTTATGGTGATCCACACTTGGGACACGCGCGTCCAGCAATAACATTCGACCTCGTATTCCGTTATCTTAAGCATCTCGGATATAAGGTGCGCTATGTAAGAAACATCACCGATGTAGGTCATCTTGAGCATGATGCAGATGAAGGTGACGACAAGATAGAGAAGAAAGCTCGTCTTGAGCAGCTTGAGCCAATGGAGATAGCACAGTATTATACCAATCGCTATCACGATGCAATGAAAGCTCTCAACGTACTTCCGCCAAGCATAGAACCACATGCCTCAGGACATATCATCGAGCAGGAAGAACTCGTGAAGCAGATAATGGACAATGGCTTCGCTTACGAGAGTAATGGCAGTGTGTATTTCGATATAGAGAAATATAATAAGGTACACCATTATGGTATCCTCTCTCATCGTAATCTCGATGATGTCATCAACGAGAGCCGTCAGCTTGACGGAGTAGGAGAGAAGCGCAATCAGGTGGACTTCGCTTTGTGGAAGAAAGCATCCCCGGAGCATATCATGCGTTGGCCAAGTCCGTGGAGTGATGGATTCCCAGGCTGGCACTGTGAGTGTACTGCTATGGGACGCAAATACCTTGGCAACCATTTCGATATCCACGGAGGAGGCATGGATCTTGTGTTCCCTCATCATGAATGTGAGATAGCCCAGGCTGTAGCAAGTCAGGGTGACCAGATGGTGAAATACTGGATGCACAACAATATGCTTACCATCAACGGACAGAAGATGGGTAAGAGCCTTGGTAATTTCATCACACTCGAAGAGTTCTTTACAGGTAAGCATAAGCTCCTGGAACAGGCATACTCTCCGATGACAATCCGCTTCTTCATCCTTTCAGCTCATTACCGTGGCACTGTTGACTTCTCTAATGAAGCACTGAAGGCAAGTGAGAAGGGAATGGAAAAGCTGATGAACGGAATATCAGACCTTGAGCATGTGCCGGTAAGTGACAAGTGTGATGCCGAGACAGAGAAGGTCGTTAAGGAACTGCGTCAGAAGTGTTATGATGCGATGAATGATGACTTTGCCACTCCGCAGGTTATAAGCTATCTCTTTGAGGCTTGCTCTGTTGTAAACAAGCTCATCGACCATAAGGCAACAATCTGTGCAGACTGTCTGAAAGAACTGTCTGACACCATGCGTACCTTTGCTTTCGATATCCTTGGATTGAAGGATGAGCGCAGTGACTCAAGTGATGCCCGTGAGGAAGCATTCGGAAGAGTTATGGATATGGTGTTGGATCTTCGTTCCAAGGCAAAGGCAGCCAAGGATTGGGCAACAAGCGATCAGATTCGTGATGCCCTCAAGGAAGCTGGCTTTGAGATAAATGATACAAAAGATGGTGCTACTTGGAGATTGAACAAGTAATGCAATCTCCTTGTCTGCTCGTCAGTTGACAGTATGTTAATTAACTCGTCAGCTGACTGCATGTCAAAGACATGCGAAATGGAGTATGTTATATATAATAATAGGTGGTCGGTAAATGTTCTTGCAGACCACCTGTTATTATGTTTGTATTAGCGTTGTCTAACGGATGTGAGTCCCGAAAACGTGTTGCTTGTTAATCCAACCATAAAGACTTAAAGATATTCCATCAGCATGTCCCAGACAGCAATGATATGACAGATGCTGCCGGCAAGGACAAAGAAGTGGAACACGCTGTGCATGTATTTCTTCTTGTTTATGCTATAGAAAACAGCTCCTGTGATATAGCTTACTCCTTCAGCGATGATCCATATTACTGCAGCTGCGCTCACGCTGTTTAGCAGAGGCTTAAAGGCAACAAGAATACTTAGTCCCATAGCAACGAAACAGGAAGTCTCCAAATTGCTATGGTCTTTCAGCTTTCTGAAACTCATTATTGTCCCCACTATGGCGCATGTCCAGATAAATATGAACAGTCCCCATCCCCATGCACCGTCTTGTCTTAGAGCTACAAGTGTCAGTGGGGAATAGCTTCCTGCGATATGCCAGTATATAGCGGCGTGATCCCATTTGCGTAGTTTCTCCTTCCAAACACTTCGTGCGCTGAGAGCATGATACACCGTAGAGGCAATATATGAGCACAGCATACCAAACAGGTATAGCGACACACCTAATGTTGCCCAGGCGTTCTTATGTCCTATACAGAATATAAGGAATGCAATACCTACTCCGATACCAAGTACAACGCCACCGAAGTGTGACCAAGAGTTCCATAACTCTTCTTTGTGTGAAAAATATATTTTCATTTCGTTCTTTTATTATTCGTGTGCAAAGATAGTGCAAAAATCCGATTAAGCGAGAGAAGGGAGAATTTATTCTCGCTTCCGAGCGTGAGGATTTTATTAAAAACGAGAGTAATGCAAAATTTGCAAAGATTAGAATTGCAAATTTAAAACCTATTTATTTCATTTTTATTACCGAGATGCCGCCTGTCTTATCTAAAGATAGATAAAAACATATACCATTGTTTTACATGTTTACAAGCAATATGTCGTATATATGAAGACAGAAATATAGTCTTAACAAAGGTTAATGATACAATATTGTTGTGTAATACGAATAAAATGATATAATTTTGCATGCGAGAGTTGGTAAATTGATAATTGGTTATCAATTGTAAATAGATAATAATTGTAAACTTAAATGTTTTGCTAATGAAAAATGTAATACTCTACAGTCTACCCCTTATGGTAGCAGGCAGTGTCTATTGTTCTGCAGCAAATGCAGCAAGCGCAGTTGCAGCAGAAACAAAGAGCCAGGTGGCAAGTGAACTTGTGAAAAGTTTGAAAGCAAAGAGAAACTCAGCTCCAAGAGCAAGAGTCGTTGGTTTCAAAAACTGTACAAGCAATATTGCTAAAGTTTCAAACACCGAGCCATTCGCACAGGTACAGACCCCAACGCTGAGTTTCCTTAGCGATGAGGATGGCAATGTATGGTATTATACCCAGAAGTCTACATATAGGGATGGTAGCTTCGGGGCAGCAATCAGTAAGTCGGTGATTGAAATCTATAACAACAATCACGAACTGGCAGGCACGTTGAACATCGAGATTCCAGAGGACATGAAGGTTAACGCCGTAAATCCTTACGGTACGATTACAAAGAAGTTCTTTGACCTTAACGATAAGGACTCCGAAGTGCTTGTTGAGTTGCACGAAGTGGGAAATGCCGAAAACAATTATCAGGGCAAATACCATACCTATGTTTATCATCTCGACGGAACCAAGAGTATGGAGCTTGCGGGTTCAGGTGTTTTCCTGAGTATAAAGCAGAACTCATGGTCCAAGTATCAGCGTTTCATCTTGACCGACAGTAAGATTGAAAATGCGGAAGACAGGAAGGACGAAAGCGGCAATCCGGTAGAGACCAAGATGGCATATATAGATGTCTACAAGCCAGCATCGTGGGGAAGCGGTCCGGCAGTGGAGCATAGCTTCAAGCAGGATTTGGAATATACCTATTATGGTAATGACGAGATGCCGATCACGATATATAATGTAGGTGGAGAGCCATATTATGTATTGTCACACTATTCCAAGATTTATGACTCCGGCGAGTACAACCCTGAAACCGGTTTCTTCGTTCCTACGAAAGACAATAGCTGGATTATCCAGACCTACGACAAGAACTATAAGCTTGTAGATGACCTAAATATTCCTATAGAGCCGGCAGCCGACACCGACTACCGTATGGTTCAGATAGGTAACTTCTCCGACATGAGCGTAACCAAGGGACTGTTCAATGATACCCAAGACCTGGTATATGTACTGACCTACTGCGACATGACGACAAAGGTCGACGACTACAGATATAAGTTTGTAGCCTTCGACAATAAGGGAAACAAGCTTAAGGATATCTGCGACGGCGTATACAAAACATGGTTCAAGTTGAACTCCATTGCAGGAGCAGACGACCAGGTGGCGTTCATGCAGTATGTCGATGACGATGAAACCCAGCAGCAGATAAAGATTGTCAACATACCGTCGCTGGAGAATAATATAACCATGCCCGACCATATTGACGGAAAGCTTATCAGTACTGTGTTTAACCGTTATGGAACGAAAGACAACTACAAGTATCTGATGAAGATAAACGAGGGCGATACCGACGGCAATGGCAACGTGATAGCAAATATAGCCTGGCTGAACAAGGATATGACCGTAGACCACTACACGTCATACAATCTTGGTCAGCAGGCAGAGAACTTCTCGCTTACCCTTGCAGACACATACGTCAATCCGTATCTCTTCAACACAACCGACAAGTTGGAGTTCTTCTTCCAGGCAAAGGTAAAGAGGGATAACAGTGCCAAGTTGGACAATGTGTATATGGTAGGTGATGAGGATGGCAATATCCTTCACACTTTCACGAACGGAGAAAAGGGCAATATCTCTTCTATGGGCTGCTACCAGGCATCAGAAGGCAGCAATGAGATGTATGTAGCTTATTCGGATGAGAACAACAACTCTTACAACTTCGACTTCTACAAGCTCCCTCTCACCAAGTTTGAAAAGGGCGGCGATGGTACTGCAGAGAATCCATACCTCGTGGCTTCTGCCGGCGACCTGCTCCAGATAAAGGCGGAGCCGACAGCAAACTATAAGATGGTCAGCGATATAAGGATGGACACTTATAATAATATGAACTCCACATGGTTGCCAATAAAGAACTTCTCTGGTAGCTTTGATGGTGACAATCATTATATAGCAGACTTGAATCTGAACACAACAGAGTCCAGCGTCGGCCTTTTCAGTGAGCTGGCAGAGAACTCAGTTGTCAAGAATCTTGTATTGGCAGCTCCTAAGGTAGAGACCGTTTCCCAGAACTCTACCGTCGGCACTCTTGCAGCAAGCGTTATAAGTGGAACCATAGATAACGTTCATGTCTATGATGCCGCATTGACAGGTTCCGGCTATGCTGCCGTAGGAGGTCTGGTAGGTCAGGCTGCTCTCAGCACAAAGATTACCGGTGTTTCCTTCAACAACGGTCGTGTTGATATAGCAGATGCATCAAGCGTTGGTGGTATCGTCGGCGACATCAGAACAAGCACCACTGTTAATGCTGCCGCAGCAAACAATGCCACTCTCAAGGCTTCAACCATTGTAGGTGGTATCGTAGGTGCAGCTATGCAGTCTACAGTATCAAACTCTCATGCTAATGGTGAGTTCACGGCAGAGAACGTTGTGGGTGGTATCATCGGAAGTAACAATGCTACGGTAGTAGACAAGTGTATCTTTGACGGTACAGTCAATGTTTCCAAGTCAAGCTGGAGCGGTTTGTCTGCAGCCGGAATCGTCGGTTCGTTGGAGTCAGACTGGTCAGGCAGCAAAGATGCCATTATAACCAACAACATCGCAAACGGTAAGGTGAACATCACCGATGCCGATGTAAAAGACGACGGCACCCTGCATCGTATCATAGGTAAGAGCATAGCCAACGAGGATTACGAGCCGGGACAGACTCCACAGACGGAACAGAGACTGTCAAACAACTGGGCGGTAAACACAATGACTGTTGCAGGAAATACCGTAACTTCCAACGATGCTGCAAGTGTTGAGGGTAATGGTGTCAGCGAGTCAGACATCACTAAAGAGAGTCTTGCTGGCTTAGGCTACGGCTTCGGTACGGCAGTTGATGCACCTTGGAAGGAGAGCGGCAGCACAATGCCAATCCTCTTCTTCGAGAATGAGCTGAAGGCACTCGTCCTTTCACAGGATAATATTGCAATGGACGTAGACGAGACAACAGACAAACTCAGCGTTGCAGCCTACGGAGCAGACATCAATGACACAGAAGTGTCAGTGGTTGACGAGAGCATCGTAGAGATTTCAGAGACCAATATCTTCGACAATTCAGCAGTCATCTCCCTCCATGCCAAGAAGGCAGGCGAGACAGAAGTCAAGATAACTCTCGGCAAGACCACCGTTATATGTAAGGTGAAAGTCGGAGGAACATCTGCTATCGCAGAGACAACCGTAAATGCCGGCAACGGAATGGTTATCGTTCCGGGCAATGGATGCATCAAGGCAGACGGTGCCGTTATGATGAATGTATACACAGTAAGTGGCGCTAAGGCTGCAAATGCCAACGGCTCTACGGTATATACCTCACAGCTCGGCAAGGGAATGTTTATCGTTGAGGCTACAGATGCCAATGGTAAGAAGACCACGGCAAAGGTAGTAATCATATAATTTCGTTAAAGACAGCCATAGGCATGTCCGCATCAATGTGGTATGCCTATGGCTTTATTATTAATAGGTATTAAAACCTTAAAATATACTTTACCGTATGGCAATAAAAAGCGCAAGCGAGCGTTACAATAATATTGTAAAGGACAGAAAAGTGTATAAAAACAAAAATATGAAAATCAAAAGAATACTTTTGGCGACTTTCGCCTCTATGCTTATGTCGCAGGCGACCTTTGCCGTGCCTGCATATCCTGGTGTTATAAAGGCAAAGCAAGCTGACGGAACGGAGATTTCCAGCCGTTTGCATGGTGATGAGCACGGTAACTACCGTACAACGGAAGACGGCTTCCTGTTGATGTACAACAGTGCTACAAGAAATTATGAGTATGCTACCGTGACTAACGGCGTAGCAAGATGCAGCGGCATAGTAGCTGCCGATGCAGCCAAGCGCACAAGCCAGGCAAAATCCTTCCTATCTACGATAGACAAGCAGTCTGTCATCAGCCTGTATAACAAGCAAAACGAAGACATGCTGAAGGATTTCAATTCAAAGGTGACAGCCCGCCGCATGGCAGCTAAGGCAGCCAAGCGCCCGTCAAAGGTGCTCGTCAACAATTTTCCTCATATGGGTGAGCAGCACTCTATCGTTATCCTCATGGAGTTTAACGACAAGCAGTTCTCTACAGTAGAAAATGCTTCGCAGTATTATAATGATGCGATGAACAAAGAAGGCTTCACAGCAGAGAACGGAGCCAACGGAAGTGTAAGAGACTATTTCATTGCAAGTTCCCACGAAGCCTTTAAGCCAACCTTTGATGTGTATGGTCCTGTGCAGATAAATTACGGGCAGCACGATGCCGGACAGGGTACCTATAACACCTCTATAAATATGGGTACCTTCGTCAAGGCGGCAGTGGAGGCTATAGATGCAGAAGTGGATTTCTCGCAATACGACCATGATGGCGACGGCTATGTGGATAACGTATACATCTTCTATGCCGGTAAGGGTGCTGCCGATTCCAATGATGACAAGACGATATGGCCCCATGCTTTTGATATGCGCGACTGGAAAGTTGACCTAAAGACAAACGATGGCGTGTCTATTGGCAGCTATACGTGTAGCAACGAGGTGAATGGCACCAGGACAAATTATCCGGCAGGTATCGGAACCTTCGTACATGAGTTCGGACACTGTCTTGGTCTCCCTGACCTCTATAGCACCGGCGGCAAGGCTTCTGTAAGTAATTATACCCCTATGTCGTGGGACGTTATGGCATACGGCAACTATAGCAACGACGGTAACACACCGGCTCTCTATTCTTCATACGAGAGATATGAGTTGGGATGGATTGAGCCGGAGGAGATAACAAGTTCCACAAAAGGTGTATTCTCCCTGCCTGCCTTGGGAGAGTCCAACAAGGCTTACAAGGTGAATGTGCCGGGAAATGAAAACGAATACTTCCTCTTTGAAAACAGACAGCAGACTGGATGGGACGAATATCTGCCCGGAAACGGTATGTTGGTATGGCATATCGACATGGATGAGGATATTTGGATAAAAAACACCGTAAATAATGAAGCTAACCATCAGAGGGTGGACATTGTGGAAGCTAACGGTCAACCGTCGGGAAATCCCAAGTATGAAAGCGGTGTTACCTTCCCGGGAACGAGCAATGTCACTTCATACGACTTCAAGGCATGGAACGATGACGTGATGTTCTATATGGACAAGGCAAAGGATGACAACGGCATTATTTCATTCATCGCCAAGGGAGGAGATGTAGACCTTATGGCTCCTGCATTTACTGTAGGCAATAAGAGCTACGACTCTTTTGACTTGTCGTGGGCGGCAGCGGAAGGTGCGGAGCATTATTTGCTGAATGTGAAGAAGGTAAATGCCGACAATACTACAACACCTTTGAATAGCTACACGGATAAGAAAGTGGTAGGTACGAAATGCAATGTGGCAGGTCTGGAACCGGAAACACAATATGAGGTGAGCCTGAAGAGCTGTGCCGGAGCATTCTCTTCTGAAGAGAAGGTGGAGCGTGTGACAACTGAGGTGAAGGCTTTCTCTCAGTATAAGGTGGAAGGTCTGAAGGCTACAGCCGTTGCCGACAATTCATTCACAGCATCATGGACTGCTCTTGCTGACGCACAGACATATAGCGTAGTGCTTGCCAAGAAGACATTTGAGGGTGAGCCGATTGTCACATTCTACGACTTTTCCGGCAAGAATCCGGGCATGCCTTACGGATGGAAGACTAACAGCACCACTTACTCCAGCGCATCTGGCTCCTATGGCTACTCCGCTCCTTCGCTTCGCTTCGGAACGAAGGGACACTATCTCGTAATGGTAAATCATGATGCGATAATCTCTCACGTAGAGTTCTGGATGAAGCCTTCAAAGGTGTCAGAAACGGCATATATTGCAGTGCAGCGACTTGTTGACGGCGAGTGGGTGGATGCCGAAAAGCTATATCTGACCGAGAGCGAAGGCAAGTTGTATTACTTCGATGTGGAGCCGACATCAAGCGTAAGACTGTATTTCAACCGTACTGGTTCGGAGACGGCACAGATTGACGACGCCGCTGTAAGCGGTCGTGAAGTGAAGAATATTCCAGTGGCTAACTACGACAACAAGAACGTAGGCAACGTTCAGACATACACCTTCACCGGTCTTGAAAGCAGCACCACCTATATACTTAACGTATATGGAGAGAAAAATGGCGAGAAGACAATGGCAAGTGACGACCTCGTCGTTACCACCGTTGACGGTTCTACTTCTATAAGCGGTGTGGCTTCTGAAGACAGAACATCCAAGACGGCTTATGACCTCTCGGGAAGACGCGTCAACAAGGGTAATGCCGCTTCTGGCGTATACATCATCAGAGAGAACGGCAAGGCTGTGAAAGTGGCTAAGTAATTGGAAATATAATCAAGGTTCAATGCGTCACGACAAACTCGAAAAGGAACTCAACCTGTTACTCCTGCTGGCGGAAAACCGTCAGTATACGTTGGCACAGCTGTGCGACAAACTGAGCATCTCTAAGAGGAACATCTATTACTATCTGGATTTCTTCAGGGATGCCGGATTCAAGGTTGAGAAGTATGGCGACTGCTATTCGGTAGACCGTTCCTCGCCGTTTTTCGGAAGACTCATTGAACGTATATCATTCACCGAAGAGGAGGCGGTGACCATACGCCGCCTCCTTGACAAAGTAAAGGGGGCAAACGCCATCGTGGAGACCCTGAAGAGGAAGATAGACCGCTTTTATGATTTCGGCATCCTGGCAGGCGACTACCTCGACGAGCGGGCTGCTCACAATATAAATGCACTGCATGAGGCTATAAAATATCAGCACCAGGTGGTGCTGAGAGGATACTCCTCGCCACATAGCAGCACGACAAGAGACCGCCTCGTGGAGCCGTTCATGCTTATGGACGGCAACAGAGAGGTGAGATGTTTCGAACCGGCGTCGGGAATGAACAAGACTTTCAAGATTATCAGGATGCACGATGTAGAAGTGCTTGCCGATGAATGGATGTTCAAGGATGAGCACAAGCAGATGTTTACCGACGTGTTTATGTTCAGCGCAGAAACAACGACAACCGTAGAGTTGCTCTTGGGGCAGCTCTCTTATAATATTCTTTCAGAGGAATACCCCAAGGCGACAGCCCATGTGGAGATGGTGGACAAGGCGCATTGGCTCCTGAAACTTGAAGTGTGCAGCTATATCGGCATCGGAAGATTCGTTCTTGGTCTGTATGACGATATAAAGGTCTTGGGCGATGATGGCTTCAAGGATTATCTTAAAAACAAGCTTGAAAACTTCCGTATGTTATAGCGTATATTTATACTCTTATGCATGATCCGGCAACTTGCTCGAAGAAAATAGGTAACTTTCTCATAGAAATTCGGTAACTTTCTCATGGAAATTCGGTAACTTTCTTTTTCTCCTCTTTTTTGTTGTATATATATGCATTGTTACATTTTCTTGTTTCTTGTTACACGTTCCGAAAGGAGCTTGCATTCTACTGAATATCCCTATTTAAGTACAATGTCGAAAATCAGTTTTCCCAAGTATACGGCAAATAGACCAATGACAACGCTGCCGCCGGTATAAAGAGCGACATGGGCGAAGTTGCCGAAGCGGAGGAGGGATAGGTTTTCGTTCATGAAAGTGCTGAACGTAGTAAAGCCGCCGCAGAAGCCAACAGTTAGCAACAGTGTGGCTTCTCCTTTCAAACCGAATCTTTCTGTCATACCATAGAACAGTCCTATGAACAGGCATCCTATAATGTTCACAACCATCGTGCCCAAGGGGAAAGAGCCGTTGATGGCATCGTTTATCCATTTTGATATTATATAGCGCAAGGCAGAGCCAATGGCACCACCAAGGGCTACAAACAAGATATTCCGTATCATCACCATTTTTTATTTGTTATGCAAAATTACACATTTTGCTATAAATGACCTAATGTTTAGCATGGCTTTGACATGTTAATAGGTGCGTTATTTCCTATCCGGGAAGGTGTAGTCTTCGAACTTGAACTTCCTGCTCCTGACGAATATCCTTACGAGGTGGATAATGGCTGGCAGTATGATATAGTATGCTGCTACCTGAGGAATGGAGAAATATATGTTTTCGATACTTGAGAATGGTAATGAGGCTATGCCTTCGAGGGAGCCGTTGAGGAGGCTGACGGTCTTCTCCATGACAAATGAGATTATCAGATGGCAGACAGGAACGTGGCCAAGAATGAACATTGCCGCAGCACTATATAAAAGTATCATGGCAAGTGGAACGGCGATGAAGTTGGAGAGAAGGAAATAGCAGGAGAACCTGCCGAAGTAGTAGGCTACGACAGGTGCTGTGCCGTATTGCGCAGCCAACGATACGCTTATCATACCGGTGAACCATTGATACGGTTTGTTGTATTTCAGTCGTTCTATCTTCATCACGTCGTTGATTGGTCCATAGAAAATCATTATGAATGCAACGGCAATGAAGGACAGCTGGAAGCCGACATCGAAGATGCTGATGGGGGAAAGCAGTAATATTATCAGAGCGGCAAGCGACAGACTGTTCAGCGGGGCGGTGTTGCGTTGCGATATGCTTATGAAATTGTATATCGTAAGCATTAGTGCCGAACGGACAGCTGATAGGGGCATGCCTACAAGAAGGACATAACCCCATACGGAGAGAAGGATGAAGGTGCTGACACAAATGTTCCATAGTCTGTTCCGCTTGTCGCGCCATAGCAGCAGGGCAAGCAAAGAGTATATTATACTAAGGTGGAAACCGGAGAGAGCCAGTATGTGTGAGGCTCCGGCTTTTGAGAAGTTATCCTTTACGTCAGACTTCAACGAGGATTTGTCGCCGAGGGTCAATGCTGACAGTATGGCAAGATTGTCTCCACTGATATCTGCCTGTGAATAGAGCTTCAACAAGTCTGTGCGTATTCCGGAGAAGAACAGACGGACTTTAAGCATGAAGGGAAGAGCGGCACGGTTAAGTTGCTTCTTCCTTATATTGTCGGCATAGACGAAGGTCTCAGCCTTGAAACCTTGGGTCTGGAGATAGCGTGTGTAGTTGAAGTGTGACTTGTTGCGGGCTTGCGGTTTGGTGAATACTGAAATACATTCGATGCCGTCTCCCGGAAGGAGCGACAACAGATTGTTGTAGTCTTGATTGGGGGAATAGACTGCCATCTTGACTCTAAAAGAATTGCATTTACGGTTTTCCACCCCTATGACCTCAGCATCAAACCGCAGGGTCTTGCCTTTCCTTTCAGGCTTGGATAGTACTACGGCACCGTATTTCACGTATTCGGCTTTGGCTGTCAATGCCAAGTCGCCGGACTTTACCGACATTATATATGCGCCCAGACATACTATGGCTGTTATGGAGAAAAGGTTTGATGGCCACATCTTTCTCAAACATATAAGAGAAAGGCATGCGGAAACGGCAACAAGACAAAGAAACGCGATCGGGGGAACATCATACAGCCAGTATATGCGAAGGAGGATTCCCAAAATGAACAGCAATACAAAAACTGTTATTGAATATAACGGTATTATTGTATTGCTGTACATGATGTTAGGATTTATTTGTTATGGAATAGGAAATCAGTCATCGCTGTTTTCACCTATTTCTATTTGTTTCTTCTGGTTCTTCTTCATCCAGACGGCAAACCATGCGAAGGCTACTATAAAGGTTGCGATGCCAAGGGTATAGGCTACATTCTCCGGCAGACCGAATGCCTGTTTGGAGATATAGAGATATGTGGAGCATACCGTTGTCATGAAGAGTGCAGGAATGAGGGTTATGATATATGGCTTCTTCTTACGAACAAGATATACGGTTATTGCCCATAGGGTGAATACGGAGAGGGTCTGGTTTGACCATCCGAAATACTGCCAAATAACCTGGAAGCCATCGGCATTGTTTATCTGCCATACAAGCAGTGCGATGGAAGCAAGGAAGACAGGAACGCAGATATACAACCTGTTGCGCTTTGACTTCTGGTCCAGCTTTAATGCTGATGCTATTATCAGACGGGCAGAACGGAAGGCGGTGTCGCCACTCGTGATAGGGGCTGCCACAACACCCAGCATGGCAAGTATTCCACCTACTACGCCGAGCCAGTCGTTGCATACCAAGGTGACAACCATCGGTGCAGAGGTGTGGAACCCTTTAGTGCCGGCAATCTGGTCGTAGCCAGCAACAGGCTGTTCGTAGAAGAACCACATTGCCACCGTTGCCCATACCAGGGCAACAAGACCTTCTGTAATCATTGCACCATAGAATATCGGTCTGCCCATCTTCTCTGACTTCATGCAGCGTGCCATCAATGGACTCTGTGTGGCATGGAAACCACTTATCGCACCGCAAGCGATGGTGATAAACAGGCAAGGGAATATGTTATCGACAAACGATGGGTCGTTTTCCTTTGCCATATTGCCCAGTCCGTCCCATATCTCTGGAAGGACAGGCATCTTCACGAGCAGTGCTACGATGAGGGCTACTGCCATGAACAGCAGAGAGAAGGAGAATATAGGATATATCTTTCCGATAATCTTGTCGATAGGAAGCATCGTGGCAATGATATAATAAACGAAGATGATGGCAATCCATATCAGGTTCGTTCCACAGATATGACCGAGAATCTCTGCCGGACTGTATACGAATACTGTTCCTACCATAAGGAGCAGCACAACGCAGAACACAAGCATAATGGTCTTTGGAACGTTGCCGAGATACTTTCCGATAATACCAGGCAGGTCGCTACCGCCGTTGCGCATTGACAACATGCCGGACAGATAGTCGTGTACGGCACCGGCAAAGATACATCCGAATATAATCCAGAGATAAGCCGAAGGACCGAACTTTGCTCCCATGATGGCTCCGAAGATAGGTCCTGTGCCAGCGATGTTCAGAAACTGAATCATGAATATCTTCCAGTTGGGCATCGGCACATAGTCTATGCCGTCGTTCTTAACTATGGCTGGAGTTTGTCTGTCATCTGCTGCAAACACTTTTGCTATAAACTTTCCGTATATAGCATAGCCCAGTACGAGGGCTATAAAACTTATTATAAATGTTATCATTGTTATTAGTTTAAAGTTCCTTTTCTTTTCATCCCTACCTTATTATATATATAGGGTAGGGACGGAGTATATGTTGCTTACAGATAATTCTTAGATGAATCCTTGTCTCTTCAAAGTGTCAAGCATTGTGGCAGACATGGCTTCGTTGTCTTTCTTGGTATATCTGATATCGGTAAAGACTTGTGCCAATGTCTCTTTGTTGTTTATCTTGATGAACTCTTTGTTTTCCGGCAGCTCCTCTTTCTCTGTATAGTATTTGTCGATAAGCTCTGGTGTGTAGTCGGTATACGTCTCGTTGTGTACAATGCTTTCGAGAGGCAGTCGGTCGGTGAGAGGTGGATTCTCGTCAGGCCATCCAAGGGTGATGGTAGCTACAGGCATCACGAGCTTAGGCAGATGGAGAGTGTCGATTATCGATTGTGGATTATAAACCGTTGTTCCAAGGAAGCAGTAGCCCAGTCCTTCCTCGTCGGCAAGGTTACAGAATGTTTGGGTATAAAGCAGAGCATCTGTTGCTGCATTGAGGAAAGACAGTATGTTGTCGTATCCGGGATTTCCTTTTCTGCAGTCAGCCCATTTTGTAGTACGGTTGAAGTCAGCACATATTGTAAGTACGACAGGAGCTTGTGTCACCATCGGCTGGTTGAAATGTGCGGGTGCAAGTTTCTTTTTCATTTCTTCAGAGCGGGTCACCACCACGCTGTATAGCTGTAGGTTTCCCATTGTCTGTGTTCGCATTGCTTCGTCGAGCAGCCTGTTCAGCAGTTCGTCTGTTACAGGTTTCGCTGAATATTTTCTTATTGTCTTTCTTGTATTGATAGATTTCATAATATATATACTTTTATTCCTTTTGTTGTTTGTTGTATAAGACTGTCATGTCGTGACAGACATATATATTATGCAAAAATACTTCTTTTCCTTGACACCACCAAATTTATCATCATGAAACCCTGTATGTAATTTAAGGCGGATTTGCAAGCATTCTCCCTAAACAACTGTTAAATATTAACTGCTTTAAGTAATTTGTGGACTTGTTGTTCGTGATTGGAAACTTAATTTCTTATTTTTGTCTTATCAAATTTCTGAAATTATGCAATATAATTAGGATAAAAGAAGTCTTGGCTTCAAAAGGCATCAAGCAAACATGGGTTGCCGAAAAACTTGGCAAAACATATCGCACCGTGAATATGTATGCCGACAATGACGTGCAACCGCCAATCCCCGTGTTGTATGAAATCGCGGAAATGTTCTTCCAATGCACCTGAAGATACGCTAACGGAGTTTAAGGTACAAGGTCTTGAAATTGACTGGGCTTGTGTGGCGTGGAATGCTGACTTGCGTCTGAATTAAGACCACACGAAATGGGAACATTTCCAGCTGCGTAGTGGTACTAAGTACCTTGGCACGTCAGCCATATTTACACATGACATCTGCAAACCGTATTTTCATATGCAACATGAATCTTTTTGGAGATTGGTCGAAAACAATGAGGTCGTTCGCGGCATTACCTTTGCTGGCTTTAGTGGCGTAATATAGGATTGAAGCAAACGATAAGATACATGGTTAAATCATATACCACCATTAAAGGTGGTAACTTACCACCTTTAATGGTGGTATATAAAACATCGAATAATATGACATTAGAAAAAATCTATAACAAATGGCTATCCATTCAGCCACTGTCTGAAGCTGATCAGAACAAACTCAGTATGAGGTTTACTGTTGAGTACAACTACAACAGTAATCATCTTGAAGGCAATACCTTGACTTATGGCCAGACTGAGCTTTTGCTTCTTTTTGGAAAGGTAAGTGGTGAAGGACATTTGAAAGACTTCAACGACATGAAAGCCAGTGAGGTGTCTGTAAAAATAATGAAAGAAGAAGCGGCAAATAAAAAAGATCCACTAACACAAAATTTCATCAGAACACTTCATCATACTTTGCTTCGTGAGGACTATACCGAGTATCGCACATTACCCAATGGTGTGCAGACAAGTTTTGTTATCCATGCAGGACAATACAAAACTCGTCCTAACAGTGTAATAACCCGTTATGGCGACCGATTTGAGTATGCATCACCAGAGGAGACTCCTGCCCTCATGTCTGACCTTGTAGACTGGTATAATGAAGAGGAACGGAAAGGAGAATTGTCTCCAGTAGAACTTGCTGCCTTGTTCCATTACCGCTATATACGCATCCATCCATTCGAGGATGGCAATGGACGAATAGCTCGTTTAATGGTGAACTATATTCTTTCAAGACATGGATGGCCGATGATAGTGGTACGAAGCCGAAAAAAACAAGAGTATTTGGAGGCTTTGCACCAAACTGATATGGTGGTAGGTGCGATTCCTTCCGTAGGAGCACATGCCAATATCAAGCAGATAGGCATCTTCCTGAAATACTTTGAGAAATTAGTTGCCAAGGAAATTCAAACAGACATTGACTTTGTAACTCGCAAGGATGAATACCTTTGGTGGTACGATGGCGAGATTATTACAACAAGAAGCAAGAACATAGCACGCATCCTACGGTTGATGCGAGAAACCCCCAGTATCACTTATGCAGAATTGACAAGCTCGTTAGGCATCAATACGTCTGCTGTTCAGAAACTTGTTAAGCGCATGGTTGACAATGGCTACATAGCACGTCATGAAAATGGTGCTTGGCGAGTTATTGCGACTTCCGTTGTGTGAACACTATTGAAGTAGAATATTGGGAATAGATGATTTGCCTTTTAATGGTATAATCATCTATTTCCAACATGTTTTTCAGCCGCCATATTACTCATATTTACCGTCCACGCTTTCGCTTATGAAATTAGACGTAATTTAGACGAAATGTGCTCCGGATGGAAAATTCGTTCTATTCGATTTATTCGTGTTCAAAAATAACATCCGTGTGGAGAATACCTATCTCCATGTCCCCAGAGAAAATAATCTGTGTTCATCTGACGTAATTTGCGGGAGATTAATACTATGAATAATTCTCGCGTGAAAAATATTTTTTTGTTTTTTATCTGTCATTCTGTCATTTTATCATGTAACGCTCTGATAATAAACAAAATAACATGCTGACAGATTTATAAATATTTACAATATCTGTCATTTATCTGTCATAAAGCGTAAACGAAACGTTTAATTTATAATTAAAAATGAATGATTTATGTGTAATAATCATATAAAAAACGATGTTTCGCTTCATTATGCTTAACTTTATGCTTACGAAAGCGAATGTTGACGATAGAAAGCTCTAAGTTCGAGTAGTCAAAACGCTCACCGAAGTAACTACTCAGCACCCCCAGGGCATGAGTAGTTACCTCACTGTTGTACGACAGCAAGTATAGCATTGAATTTAGAGTTTCCATTCTTCATGGCAGTTTCTACTATAGAGTGTAACTTGGCAAAATCATCGGCACCGCTATCGGTACGGAAGCATCCGCTGACTTTCTGTTTTACCTTTATCTTTCTCACCCCTCGTTCGCTTGCGTTGTTGTCATAAGGCACAAGTGGATTGGAGAGGAAAGTGAACAGATAGTCTTTTACCTTTAGAATGCCTTTCTTGAATTTCTCAAACTCATCATCGAGGTGCGATAGACTTTCTCCCAAGAGGTTTTTCATCTTGGTTTTCAGTACCTTTATCTTTCTCTGCGTAATAGTTTTGTTTCGCCTAAGGTCGATGGCGTGCGCTAACAGATGGATAAACCTTCGAGACCAATCCTGCTTTGCGTCTAGTTCGTTGAGATATTCGGCATTTCTTAACAGGTGAGCCAGACAGACTTGATGATCTTTGACATTCATCTTGAAATAAGTTTGTTTTCTGTCGGTCACAAGCGTTGAATGGGGCAGACCGTTAGGAAACTTGGAATCTACGGCCTCCTGACCTCTCGACTTCAACTGATACACATAGGTAAGAGCATCTGTTTGGAATATCCAGTTCCAGTGCAACTGCTTTCCCACAGCGGCACCGGTCTCGTCTGCTCCAACAACTGGAGCACACTCGATCCTCTTCCGTATCTCATCGTATGCCTTGTCAGACTTGGCGCTGTTTCCTTTAAGTATGTTCTGTACAGTTCCCTCGCTTATCCTTTGTCCACAAAGGTCTGATATGAGTTCAGCTATTCTCTTGAAAGGGATACACTGCACGACATTCAGATAGCTGACAAGCGCACGGATGTTGTCACCGTATTTGATGCGGCAGTTGGGTGCGTCGCAGTTGTTCACGCAGCCACATTGGCAGACCTTCTCATAATACTGCTCCTCGGTAGTCTCTACGACAAACTTGATGTCTACAATTTGTGTCTTACGGATTTTTCTGTACGCAATGCCATCCAACGGGCGACCGCAGCATTTGCAGTAGGCTGGCTCATGCTTTATGATTCTGTCTGGCGTACAGACAGACTGCAAGGTGCTTCCCTTGTGTCCAGGTTGTCCACCGCTTGGCTTGCCACTCGGCTTGCGCAAGGATTTCGTCCTGCGAAGTTCGCGAGCGGCAATGCTCTCCTGAGATGGAGGAACACTGCTGTTGCTGCTATTCTTCTCAGGCTTTTCTGATGAACTTGAAGAATCGTCCTCTTCGGCAGGTTCCTCCCCCTCAAGTTCCTTGATGCGGGTCTTGGCATCGGCAAGATCTGACTTGGACGAAGCAAGCTCCACCTTCAGACTGTGTATCTCCTTGTCCTTCTGGCATATGACACGGTTGAGACGCCCAATCTCCTCTGTCTTCTCGGAGTCGGACTTCTCAAGCTTACGCAGACGCTGATTAATCGAGCGTAAAATTTCGTCTATGTCTGTACACTGTCTTGCCATTCATCTGCAATGATAGGCATCTTTTGTGAAATGACCAAATGCGGTTTTACATCCATTAACGGAGATTTTGCGTTTGCCCGAAACGCAAAATGGGCTC
>ERZ1027266.372-NODE-372-length-31556-cov-45.365417_pt1 | contig 31556 bp, 27 predicted proteins | sample MGYA00519257_ERZ1027266 | MGnify/ENA primary metagenome ERZ1027266 (study PRJEB26926, sample SAMN06164683) | human gut metagenome | biome: ENVO:00009003; feature: ENVO:2100002; material: ENVO:00002003 | host: Homo sapiens | place: USA | collected 2012 ... | reverse complement strand
GCAAGACAAATCTCTCTATTGACGAACGCAAACAGGTGTCTGGTGTAAAAGCTGCTTCTGCCGACTTGCAGGTCCCTGATGGCGAAATGCTCTGTGCGACAAACTATCAATTGTCAAGCGTTTTTAGCGAAAAGAAAATGACTCTGTATGGTTTGCCACAATACGATTTGATAGTCATAGAAGAGGCTTCTCAAGCATTCCTTACTACTATAGTTGCATTCAAACAGTTGGGCGTGGATTGTATGATAGTAGGTGATCCTATGCAGTTGCCACCTATCGTGAAACTCAATAATCCGCAGTACAATTCTTGGAATGTATCAACGCAGGTGGAAGGCTTGAAGACGATGGCTTTAGGTTCGCAAATAAAGTCTTATCGTATTGTAACGACATTCCGTCTTACAAGTCGTTCGGCTGCTCTTACCAAGTGCTTCTATGGCAACCGCTTTGTTTCGGTAAAGAAAGAGTATCTTGATTTTGCTGATGCAAACAGTCCTCTTTTCCCATATGAAGGAGGGTGCCTGTATCATTGTACATGCAATGTAAGCAATGGAGTGTATTCTGATAAAGCGGATTCTATTATACGCAATGTAATTGGCATAATGGAGAGGTATTATCCAACACGTACTCTTGCTATTATTACTCCATTTCGTGATTCTGTGAAAGAACTTCAAAAGCGATTCTGTACATCTGACATAGAACTGGATATTACTATAGAAACAATAGACCGAATCCAAGGAATGACTGTTGACTATGCTATTCTCTATGTTCCAGGACGCAATCCAGGTTTTGCGCTTGAGGATTGCCGCTTCAATGTAGCAACAAGTCGTTCACTTAGCACAACACTTATTATCTCTGACATTCCGTTAAATGAGTTCCATACTGTTTCACCAACTGTCTTGCAATTCATTGAAAATTGCGATAGATATGATGGTGGAGCTCGAGTTATTACAAGTGACAGTTTTGAAGAAAAGCCAATTACAGGGTCAAACAAAACAGCAGTAGAACCAACTTACCCCAAAAACGCAGCTCCAACAATTGGTGTCAAAGTAGTTGGTAAGATTGATTTATCAAGGTTTGAACGCAAGAAGAAGGAACTGAGTTCTAATAAAAAGAATTTCTATATCATTGACACGAACATCTTTGTAAACTGCCCAGATATTCTCAGTAAAATCGATAAAACATATCCAATTATTCTTTCCGCAAAGGTAACAGATGAACTTGACAAAATGAAGATAAAGTTGAATGATGAGTATAAACGTAATGCAGAAAAGGCGCTTCGTAATCTTAATAATGAAACACAACATGAGGTCATCTATGAGTTTGCTGACACTTCTTTATTGCCAGAAGATTTTGACAAGCGTTCACCTGATAATATGATCCTTTCTGTTGCTTTAAAATACAAAGGTGAGAATCCTATTGTATTGACATCTGATAATGGTTTACAGTTGAAATCAAAAGCATTAGGCTTATCCACGATAAGTCTAAAAAGTTTCTTAAAACGATAATCCAATGCTCGAACTCGAACTACAACAATACCTCCTTCGCAACTACCCACAAGAGAATGCTCGCTGTGAGTGGAAGGAATTTAAGAATCTGAAGAACTCGTTCTGTGGGGACGAGAAGGATGATGTTATTTCCTACGTGTCAGCTATTGCCAACATGGAGGGTGGACATCTTGTGATTGGTGTAAAGGATAAGACGCTTGAAATAGTCGGGACTGATATTTCAAGGCTTACTTTTAATGGGCAACCTGCAAACACTCAGTCGGCAACGTTCAAACTCACAGAACAATGCACTTATCTTTCATCTGAAGGTCTAAGCATTGAGGAGTTTATAACCGATGATACAAACAAGCGAGTATGGATAATACATATTCCAAAGCACTTGCCTCGTCGCCCTGTCCTTGCCCACAAGAAGGCATGGCAACGCATAGAAGATTCGTTGGTGGAATTGACCCAAGAAAGAATGTCTGTTATTCTTGAAGAACCAATCTATGCAGCAAAGGACTGGTCTGCAGAAATTGTACCTGATGCAACAATAGACGATTTGGATGAGGTTGCTATTGCCAAGGCTCGAATGATGTTCAAAAAAGTCCATAGCCGTATTCCTGCAGAAGAAGTGAATGCTTGGAATGTTCAAACTTTCTTGAGCAAGTGTGGATTAACGAGAAACGGAGGTATTACTCGGGCAGCTATCATTTTGTTGGGTAAATACGAATCCGCTTTCAAACTGCGTCCTGCTGTTGTACAGGTTACTTGGACACGGCGAGACAAGAACCAGGAAGTGGTTGACTACGAACACTTCACAGTACCTTTTATATTAACGGTGGACGAAATCCTCTCAAAGATAGAGAATCTGACATTGCGTGAAATGCCTGGAGGTACGCTTTTCCCCGACACGATGAAGCAGTATGACGACTATACCATCCGTGAGGCCCTTCATAATTGTATTGGCCATCAAGACTACACTCTCCAGCAACGCATCAATTTCGTGGAGAATCCAGGATATCTGTATTATTCCAATGCTGGCACATTCATTCCTGGCACTTTGGAGAATGTTTTGAGGAACGAAGAGCCTCAGACGCATTTCCGCAATGAATGTTTATGTAGGGCGATGGTAGATTTCAACATGATAGATACCGTAAGCCGTGGTATCAAGAAAATGTTCAATGAGCAATGGCGCAGACACTTCCCTATGCCTGACTATGAGATTGACCAGATCAAGAAGAAAGTAGTTGTCCGCATCTATGGCAATGAAATCAATAAACGATACACTGATTTGTTGAAGACAAACAATACTCTTTCTCTCTGGGATTGCATCTCACTAGACGCAGTACAAAAAGGCAGAACTATTCATGAGGATATAGCGCAAGATTTGCTCGAACGTGGACTGATAGAAGGTGAGGCTCCGCATTACAGCATTTCTCTTAGCATTGCTAAGAACACGCATCAACTGCCTTCTTACACAAAAACCAAAGGATTGGATAAGGAGAGGTTGCGTCAAATGGTTCTCCAATATCTCAGCAATGCAGGAAGTGAAGGTGCCAAGCGAGATAGTATATACGAATATCTGAAGGATGTTCTTCCACAAAACAAGACGGAAGAACAAAAAATTCGTATGCTCGGAGATTTGCTCAAAAATATGAGCAAAGAGTATTTAATAAAAGCAGAAGGACGAACTTGGTATGTCATGCCTCAATCATAGAGGACATATTATAGCGGATTATAGCGGAATTATAGCGAATTCGTCATTATTATAGCGGAAAATCCGTCGAATTTCGACGGATATAGCGAAGTAAATCAACTAAAAAAGGTCGCCAACATTTTGGCGACCTTTTTTAGTATATCAACATTCAAAACGATTCGGATTAATCAAAATGATTCTTATGAATTATTTCGTATTTAGAACCAGCTTCTTCGTTTTCATCTTTTCTCCCGCTACCGAAAGTCCTACCTTTCCAGGCTTATCACCGACGCACAATATTACGAGGGCGGAACCCTGGAAGAGATGGCGCTGAATGGTTTTCTCCAGCTGGGTCTTTCCGATATGAAGTTCATCCGATGTGATGTTTCCATTATCCACCGCCACGATATTCGCATCGCCTTTTACGGTGAAAGTCAACTCATCGAATGCCTTGGCATTCTTATCTAAAAATATTTAATTTTCACCCAAATAGCCAAAACTACTATCAATTAACAAGATATTTAAAATATGGAAATATCAATCTAACATCTCAAAGAAATTCAACTTTTAAAAAATGTAAAGGCGATTTCATTTCTTAAAATATGTTTAAGAAAAGCGGGAAAACACCCTTCACCACCCTTCACCTTTAATAAATTGATCTACAGAATGTTAAATAAAAAGGTGAAGGGTGAAGGGTTGAAAACTCTATTTATATATGTACGCGTGGGTAAAGGAAAAAAAGGTAAAATCAAAAAGTACCCTAGGGTCAAAAATCGAAAAAGCCCTAAAAAGAATATAATATAAAGATTTAAAATATACCCTTCACCCTTCACCTCGTCACCCAACACAGCTTCCAAGTCTTCTTTATCGAAGATATTTTCTTATCCTTCGGAGATATTCTGCTATCTTTCGGAGATAATTTCTTATCTATCGGAGTTATCTTTTTATCCTTCGGAGATATTTTCAGAATGATTTCATGGTATTTTCTGTACTTTATTTCCCGAATCCACGCAAATCGCACAAATCGCATAGGTAGGAAACGGAAATGTTGTATCTTTGCAACGTCAATCAGAAGTAATGCTGGATTCCTGAAAAAAACGACATAAAAATTTGGAAGTTAGAATTATTCAGCGTAATTTTGCAGATGAAAATCATAAAACAGAAACAATATGCAAACAAGTAAATACCTATTAGCAACAAAAAGAGATGCCGAATGGGGACTCACCATCAGCACCGTGGGACGAGAAGAAATCGCCCCAGGAGAAGCCTATCCAACAAAAGGACATGCTGACGGATATTACTTCGATCTTCAGAAGGGAAGAATACTCGACGAATACCAACTGCTTTACCAGCCAGAAGGTGAAGGAGTGTTCTGTTCTGCCCATCTCCCGGAAACAAAGATCAAGGCTGGAGACATCTTCCTGCTCTTTCCCGGTGAATGGCATAGCTATCATCCATCAGGCACCAAGGGTTGGAAAAGCTATTGGATCGGCTTCAAGGGCAAGAACATCGACGACCGCGTGAAAGCAGGGTTTCTTTCTCCTGAAAAGCCAATCTACCATGTAGGTTACAGTAACGAGATTATCGCTCTCTACGAAGAGGCTTACAAAACCGCACAGGAAGAGGTTGCTTTTGCACAACAGACTATGGCGGGTATCGTAAACCATCTGATAGGCAAAATGTATTCTCTGGAGAGAAATATCGTGTTGAGCAAGGATACCAAGCATGTTGACATGATCAATAAAGCCCGTTTGCGTATCCGAGAATCGCTTGAAGATACGCTCACCATCCAGGAGATTGCGCAGGAACTGGGCATCAGCTACTCTTCTTTCCGCAAGCTCTTCAAGGAGCATACCGGATTCGCTCCCGCCCTCTATCAGCAGAATCTGAAACTGCAGAGAGCCAAAGAACTGCTGTCTACCACCGACGAGAGCATCAAGGAGATTGCATACCGGCTCAATTTCGAATCGCCTGACTATTTCTCTGCCAAATTCAAAATTCAGACGGGCATGAAGCCATCAGATTTCAGAAATATGACGAGATAGTCAAAAAATAAGGCTCTAAAATCAATTTCTCTTGTTCCATATCCCTTTTTTGGTCTACCTTTGCAAACGTGAACAAATAACAGCAACTTAAAAACAAAATTCATAATGGAACAAAAGAAATACTTCTTCGCGGTAGACTTAGGTGCTACCAGCGGAAGAACCATAGTAGGAAGCTTGTCAGACGGCAAGTTTGACTTAGAGGAGCTGACCCGTTTCGACAACAACCTGATCGAAACAGGCGGTCACTTCTATTGGGATATCTACGCCCTCTACTTTGAGATTATCAAAGGATTGAAACTCGTAGCACAGCGTGGCATCCACATCCAGAGCATCGGTATTGATACCTGGGGATGCGACTTTGTATATGTAGACAAGAACGGAGATATCCTACGCAACCCGATGGCGTATCGCGACCCTCATACCATGGGCATCATGGAGAAATACTTTGATGAGAAAATCAGCAAGGAGAAGGTTTACGAAAAGACCGGCATCCAGTTTATGAATTTCAACTCATTGTTCCAGATGTATGCCATGCGCAAGGCAGGAAACGTGGCTCTGGAGAATGCCGACAAGATTCTCTTCATCCCTGATGCACTGAGCTATATGCTCACCGGCAACGCCATCTGCGAATATACCGTAGCATCTACTTCTCAGATTCTGAATCCGATGACCGGCGATTTCGACATCGACCTCGTGGAAAGTATCGGATTGAAGAGAGAACAGTTTGGCAAGATGACCCATCCTGCTACCATCATCGGCACACTGACCGAAGAGGTACAGAAGATAACAGGACTGAATGCCGTTCCCGTCATCGCAGTAGCAGGTCATGATACAGCCAGTGCCGTAGCAGCCGTTCCTGCCAAGAACGAGGAGTTTGCCTATTTGAGTTCAGGAACCTGGAGCCTGATGGGCATCGAGACCAAGAACGCCATCATCAACGAGAAGAGCTATGAGCTCAACTTCACCAACGAGGGCGGCATTGAGGGCACTACCCGATTCCTGAAGAACATCTGCGGCATGTGGATTTACGAGCGTTGCCGCAAGGAATGGAAAGACGAGGCTGCTGCCAACCAGAAAGATATGACTTGCCTGGGTCATGCAGAACTTATAGCTGAAGCCATGAAGCAGCCAGCCTTCCAAAGCATCATCAACCCGGATGATACCTGTTTTGCCAACCCATCGAGCATGGTAGAAGCCATCAAGCAGTATTGCGAAAAGACCGGTCAGCATGTTCCTCAGAGCTATGGCGAATTCTGCCGCTGCATCTTCGAGAGTCTTGCCCTCCGCTATCGCCAGGTATTCACATGGCTCAAGGATTTCGCCGACATCGACCTCAATGTGCTCCACATTATCGGTGGAGGTTCGCTCAACCAATATCTCAACCAGTTTACTGCCAACAGTTGTGGTGTAACCGTATTGGCAGGTCCTCAGGAAGGCACCGCCATCGGCAACATCATGCTCCAGGCAAAGGCATCGGGCTTGGTAAAGGATATTTGGGAAATGCGCCAGATTATCGCCAACTCGCTGGAGCTTAAGACATTCGAGCCACAGAACAAGGAAGCATGGGATGCGTCTTACGAGAAGTTTTTAAAGGTAAAAAAGTAAAAGGGTAAAAAGGTAAAAATAAACAATAATAACAAAATACATAAAAACAATGAAAGCAGATTTGATTTTAAAGAATTACGAGATTGCAAAGGAGCGCTATGCAGCTCTGGGTGTAGATACAGACAAGGCTATTGAGACTTTGGAGAAAACTCCTATCTCTCTGCACTGCTGGCAGGCTGACGATGTAGTTGGCTTCGAGCGCGGCGAGGCTGCTTCTGGTGGTATCCAGAGCACTGGTAACTATCCTGGCAAGGCTCGCAACATCGACGAACTCCGTCAGGACATCGAGAAGGTGAACTCTCTCCTGGCTGGTACTTTCCGTCTCAACCTTCATGAGATTTACGGTGAGTTCGGTGGCAAGCAGATTGACCGTAACGAGGTAACCGTAGACCAGTTTACAGGCTGGATGCAGTGGGCTAAGGAGCAGAACATGAAGCTCGACTTCAACTCTACTTCTTTCTCTCACCCTAAGAGTGGCAGCCTCTCATTGTCAAATCCTGACCCAGCTATCCGCGAGTTCTGGATTGAGCACACCAAGCGTTGCCGCCGCATTGCAGACGCTATGGGTAAGTTCCAGAACGACCCATGTATCATGAACATCTGGGTACACGATGGTTCTAAGGACATCACTGTAGAGAAGGGACGCTATCGTGAGATTTTGAAGAACTCTCTCGATGAAATCTTAGCAGAGGAGTTGCCTAACATGAAGTCTTGTCTCGAAGCTAAGCTCTTCGGTATTGGCTTGGAGGCTTACACCGTAGGTTCTCACGACTTCTACGCTGGCTACTGCGCTAAGAACAACGTGATGTACACTCTCGATACAGGTCACTATGAGCCAACAGAGAACGTATCTGATGCAGTTTCTGCACTCCTGCTCTTCGTTCCTGAGCTGATGCTCCACGTATCTCGCCCAATGCACTGGGATTCAGACCACGTAACCCTCTTCGATGACAACACACGCAACCTCTTCTCAGAGTTGGTTCGTGCCAACGCACTCGACCGTGCTCACATCGGTCTCGACTACTTCGACGGTTCTATCAACCGCATCGGTGCTTACATCATCGGTGTTCGTGCTGCCCAGAAGTCATTGTTGCAGGCATTCCTTGAGCCACTTGATACCCTCCGCAAGTACGAGGACGAGGGCAAGCTCTTCCAGCGCCTGGCTCTCCTCGAAGAAGAGAAGACATTGCCATTCGGTGCAGTATATGATTACTTCAACTTGAAGAACAACATCCCTGTTGGCGAAGAGTACATCGCAGACATCGAGAAGTACGAGGCTGAGGTACTCGCAAAGCGAGTTTAAGAACGATTTAAGTGAAGAGTGAAGAACGAAGAACGAAGAATTCAATAGTCTTATGGCTAAAAAAACACATGAATTCTTCACTCTTCACTCTTCGTTCTTCACTCAAAATCGCTCTTCACTTAATTACTAAACAATATGGAAATATTAATAGGACTTTTAATCATAGCCATCGGCGCATTCTGCCAGTCCAGCTGTTACGTTCCAATCAACAAGATTAAGGATTGGAGTTGGGAATCCTACTGGGTAGTTCAGGGTGTGTTCGCATGGCTTATTTTGCCTTTCTTAGGCGCAATGCTCGCTGTTCCAAGCGGCCATTCCTTCTTTGAATTATTCGACGGTTATGGCTTCAACGTAGCAATGACCATGCTCTTCGGTGTACTCTGGGGCGTAGGCGGACTGACCTTCGGTCTTTCCATGCGCTATCTGGGAGTAGCATTGGGACAGAGCATCGCCTTGGGAACCTGTGCAGGTCTCGGCACCATCATGGGACCTGTATTGCTCAACATCTTCTTCCCGGAGATGGACGCCCTCTCATCGCTTACCTTCAGCGTAATTCTCGGCGTGGTAGTCACTCTTCTCGGTATCGCCATCATCGGTGTGGCAGGTAGTATGAAGGCGGCATCGCTCTCAGAAGAAGAGAAGAAGGCGGCAGTAAAGGACTTCAACTTCCCTAAGGGACTTGCCATCGCCTTGCTGGCTGGTTTCATGAGCGGCTGCTTCAATGTGGGTCTCGCCTTCGGTTCCGATATCCATTTCGGCAGTTTCACTCCTGATATGTACAAGACCTTGCCAGCCACCTTCCTGGTTACCCTAGGTGGTTTCATCACCAATGCCATCTACTGTTTCTATCAGAACACCAAGAATCATACTTGGAGCGATTACAAGAACCAGGAGGTTTGGAGCAATAACATTCTCTATTGTGTCTTGGCTGGTGCCTTGTGGTACAGCCAGTTCTTCGGACTGTCACTGGGCAAGGGGTTCCTCACCGAATCTCCTACCCTCATGACCCTATCGTTCTGCATTCTGATGGCGCTCAACGTAGTATTCTCGAATGTATGGGGCATCATCCTAAAGGAATGGAAAGGCTGCTCAAAGAAGACCATCTCCGTATTAATTGTCGGCATCATCGTCTTGATTATCTCAAGCTTCTTGCCACAACTTATATAACAAAAAAGGAACCCCGAGTATTTCACAATGCTCGGGGTCTTTTTACTAAACTTAATTATCTAAACCAAAAATTCTTATAGAAAACAATCTTTAAAACTTATTTTCTTTATCTAAAGCCTATATTATCTTGGCAAATTAAATGCCTTGGTCATCTCAGCCATTTCCTCCTGGCTCATACCATCAGGCTCGAATCCCATGCACTTGGAATCGATGTAAATCTTGGCGCTCTTAGAGAGTACGTCAATCTGGTCGAAGGCATCCATCACGTCCAAGCCCTTGGCAAAGACACCATGCTTCTCCCACATCACTACATCATAATCCTCCAACTCCTTCAAGGTCTCCTCAGCAAGTTTCAAACTGCCTGGCAACTGATAAGGAACGATACCCAAACCGAGTGGACAGAAAGCCTTGGTCTCTGGAATCATGCTCCAGAGCAGGTTGCTCAACACATCCTTGCCCATGAACTTCTTGTTGTGGCTCATGGCGATAAGCTCGATAGGGTGAGTATGAACAGTAGCCTTATAGTTGGAACCCTTCTCGATGAGACGGGCATGAACGCTCAAGTGACTAGGCAACTCAGATGTTGGCATTACAGGATTATTTGCGATGATAACATAGCTGGCGCAATCGTCGAGGATGCGGATGATAGAACCGTTCTCCATAGGCCAGCGAGCCAAGTCGCGCATACGCTTACCTGTACCCTTGCAGAAGAAGTAGCAGCCCTTCAATGCAGGCAATGCTGTACCAATCTGCTTTACTTCGCTGATAGCTGGCAAAGCCTTGATTTCGTCATCAACCAAGTCGGTAACGTTTACAGTGATGTTACCACCATTACGCTCAGCCCAACCATTCTGCCAGAGATAACCGGCAACTTCAGCAATCTTCTCGACCTCCTTTTTCAAGGCAGGACGACCTTCTAATATATTACTCATTTTGATATTGTTTTTAGCTTAATTTGTAAATTCTGCTGCAAAAGTACATTTTTTCTATGATATCCAACCCTTTTCTTTTGACATTTAGGCTATGAGTTTTGATATTCATCCTATTCTCCCCATACAAATAAACATTTTTACTTTTTTAAAGCCACAATTCGTTACGTTTTTGAGATTTTTTCACTATCTTTTCAACCAAAGAACAAACAATTAGGAACAACTTAATAAACCCAATATGATGAACTATAAAAGAAATCATAAATTCATAGGATTATCATTTGCTTTGGCATTGATATCGTCACTCAACTGCCAGGCTCAGTTGCTGCCTACCCCTACGCAGGAAGCCAAACCGGGCGTAAGATGGTGGTGGATGGGATTTGCCGTGGATGTAAAGCTGAAACTGATCTTATCATCGCTCTGCATGCTCATGGGCTTAACCTCAATATCAGCCCAGAATGCATTGCAAAATGAAATTCTGGAAGTAGCCCATCGCACCAACAACTACTTCATGACGAAGTACAGTGACCCAACCATCGACACTTTCGTAAAGAAAATCCGCACCAGCAACCTTTGGACCCGTGCCGTGTATTATGGGGGATTGATGGCGCTTTACGAGATTGACCCTCAGCAGCGCTATCTCGACTATACCGACAAGTGGGCAGATTATCACAAGTGGACAGCCCGTGGCAGCGTAAATGATACCGATGCCGACAACTAGTGCTGCCAGCAGACCTACATGGACCGCTATGTACAGACAGGCGGCAAGAAGGACTTGAGCAAGGTGAAGGAGAACCTCAACCATCAGATGGCCACCAACCGAGCAAACTACTGGACTTGGATTGACGCTATCCAAATGGCGATGCCAGCCTACGCCAAGTATGCCAAGATTACCGGCGAACGCAAGTATCTCGATTATGCGATGAATTCCTATAAATGGAGCCGTGATACCCTGGCTAATGGTCTCTTTAACAAAAAAGAGGGTCTCTGGTGGAGAGACAAGGACTACGTGCCACCTTACAAGGAGAAGGATGGCAGCAACTGCTATTGGAGCCGTGGCAACGGTTGGGTATATGCAGCCCTGGTCCGCGTGATGGAGACTTTGCCAAAGAAAGATAAATACTATCAGTATCTGAAAAAAGACTTTATCTTGATGAGTAAAGCCATCTTGAAATGCCAGCGCGAGGATGGCTACTGGAACGTAAGCCTCGTTTGTCCTACCAACTATGGCGGTCCAGAGATGACCGGTACAGGCCTCTTCCTCTATGGTATGGCATGGGGTGTTCAGCAGGGCATTCTTCCTAGAGCCACCTATCAGAAGGCGATGGACAAGGCATGGAAGGCTCTTGCCGCATCGGTTCACGAGGATGGTTTCATCGGCTACAACCAGGGAACAGGAAAGGATCCTGCAGCCGGTCAGCCTGTCACCTTCACCTCTGTCCCAGACTTCGAGGACTACGGCACAGGTTGCCTCCTGCTCGGTGCTGCAGAGTATTACAAGCTTTTAAAAGTAAAAAAGTAAAAAGGCTTTTTAAAGGTAAAAGGGTAAAAAAGGAAACAAATCATGAAGAAATATATCTGGCTGATGGCTTGCCTGGTGGCGTTTTCGCCACTAAGCGCCAATGCCGCAAAGAAACAGAAGAAAGCCAAGAAGCCACAAACCGAGCTTTGGCCTGATGGAACGAAGATGGATGCCTGGTTCAGCAACGCCCAGAAGGTGAACGTGGATACCCTCGGCAAGAAATACATTCTCACCGACTATGGCGTGAAAACGGATAGCACCCTGATTCAGACCAAGGCTATCCAGGCGGTCATCGACCGTGCTGCCCAAGATGGCGGCGGTGTTATCGTGGTACCTACCGGAACCTATCAGAGCGGTGCCCTCTTCTTCAAGCCAAAGACTCATCTCTATGTTTCAGAAGGCGGAAAACTGAAAGGCAGCGACCGCATCGCCAACTTCCCTGTGGTAGAAACTCGCATCGAGGGCGAGACCTGCAAATACTTCTCAGCCTTCATCAATGCAGACAAATGTGATGGCTTTACCATCGCCGGTCCTGGAACCATCGATGGAAATGGTTATCACTATTGGGAGGAGTTCTGGATTCGTCGCACCTGGAACCGTGAATGCACCAACAAGGATGCACAGCGTCCCCGCCTCGTCTATATCAGCAACTCAAGCAACGTAACCTTGCAGGATGTACATATTCAGAACAGTCCGTTCTGGACCAACCACATCTACCGTTGCGACCACGTCCGCTTCCTTGGCTGCACCATCTTCGCCCCAACCAGTGGCATGCGGGCACCAAGCAGCGATGCCATCGACATTGATGTTTGTCACGATGTGCTGGTAGATGGCTGCTACATGAGCGTAAACGATGATGCCATCGCCATCAAGGGCGGTAAGGGCACCTGGGCAGACCAGGCACCAGAGAATGGACCGGTATATAATGTGCTCATCCAGAACTGCACCTATGGTAGAGTGCACGGATGCTTAACCCTTGGCAGCGAGAGCGTGAAAGACCGCAACATCGTATTACGCAACATCAAGGTGGGCAATGCACAGCGCGTGCTCTGGCTGAAGATGCGCCCAGATACACCTCAGCATTACGAGTACGTAACGGTTGATAACATACAGGGCAAGACCGGCAGTTTCCTCGTCATCCGCCCATGGACCCAGTTCTTCAAGCCTGGCAATCGAAAGGATATGCCATTGAGCCAGTGCAACAACATCACAATGAAGAACATCCAGATGGATTGCGACAACTTCTTCGATGTGGGCAAGAGCGAAAAATACCGCCTGGTAGATTTCACCTTTGAGAACATCAACTGCACCGACAAAAAGATGGCATTCGATGCCAACCTTATCGAGAACACAGTGACGAAAAAGGTGAATATCATCCCTAGAGAAAAGAGCAACGGATTGAAGACCACCGGCGATGCCGACGGGTTGAAATAACACATACATTTTATAGAAAGTAATACAGAATTGAGTACTGAAACGAGCTTTATTTGCAAGAATAAGGCTCGTTTTGTTTTTTTATATCCCTCCTTATTTCTTTTTATCTCTTAAAATTAGGCATTTCCAAATATTTTGCTTAATTTTGCCTGCAAAATAATTTTGAGTAAGAAAATGATAGATATAAAAGGTATAACCAAGAGCTTCGGCTCCCTGCAGGTGCTTAAGGGCATCGACCTGCATATTGACAAGGGCGAGGTGATAAGTATCGTCGGTCCTAGTGGTGCCGGTAAGACTACACTCCTCCAGATTATCGGTACCCTCGACAAGCCTGATAGTGGCAGCATCATGGTTGATGGCATCGATGTAAGCAGCCTCAGCACCAAGAAACTGAGCGATTTCCGCAACCAGCATCTCGGTTTCGTCTTCCAGTTCCACCAACTTCTCCCTGAGTTCACCGCCCTGGAGAACATCATGATTCCTGCCTTCATTGCAGGCAAGAGCCGAAAAGAAGCCAAGGAGCGTGCCGAGGAGTTACTGGCGTTCATGGGCTTGAGCGATAGAGCCAGTCACAAGCCTGCCGAGTTATCTGGTGGTGAGAAACAGCGTGTAGCCGTGGCGAGAGCTTTGGTCAATAATCCTGCCGTCATCCTTGCCGATGAGCCATCAGGAAGTCTCGACACCAAGAACAAGGCTGAGCTTCACCAGCTCTTCTTCGACCTCAGAGACAAGTTCGGTCAGACTTTCGTCATCGTAACTCATGATGAGGGCCTTGCTGCCATCACCGACCGCACCATCCATCTCAAGGATGGAATGATTGAGAAGACGGTGGAAGCAGGAGCTGCTGATAGCCAGGAAGAAACTGCAAAAGTTGCAGAAGCCCCAACAACAGAAGAAAAAACTGAAGATAATATTATATGAGCAAAAAGATAAAACTCGGCGATTACAATCGCCTTCGCATCGTAAAGAAAGTTGATTTCGGTCTGTATCTCGATGGTGGTGACGAGGGAGAAATCCTCCTTCCATCCCGCTACGTACCTGAAGACGCAGGCATCGGCGACGAGCTGGATGTCTTCATCTATCTCGACCAGGAAGAGCGCCTCATAGCAACCACCGAAACCCCTTTGGCAAAGGTGGGCGATTTCGCCTATCTCGAAGTGAAATGGGTCAACGAATACGGAGCCTTTCTGGGCTGGGGACTGATGAAGGACATCTTCTGCCCATTCCGTGAGCAGAAGAAGCGCATGGTGCTCGGCAACTCCTACATCGTGCATATCCACATCGACGAGGAGAGCTATCGCATCGTTGCCTCTGCCAAGATTGAGCGTTATCTCAACGAAGACCATCCTCACTACAAGCATGGCGATGAGGTGGATCTCCTCATCTGGCAGAAGACCGATCTCGGCTTCAAGGTTATCATCGACAACCAGTATCCGGGTCTGCTCTATCAGGACCAGATTTTCCAGTACATCCACACCGGTGACAAGATGAAGGGCTACATCGGAAGAGTTCGCCCTGACGGAAAGATAGATGTCACCCTACAGAAGACCGGTATTCAGCAGACTGCCGATTTCGCCGAAACCCTCTACCAGTATCTCTTGGACAACGATGGCGAGTGTAACCTTGGCGACAAGAGCGAGGCCGACGACATCTACGAGCGTTTCCACGTGAGCAAGAAGGTTTACAAGCGTGCCGTGGGCGACCTCTACAAGAAGCGCCTCATCACCGTAAGCCCGATGAGCATCCGATTGGCGGAATAAAGTTTTTAGAACTATATATAATAAGGTGGCGCATCAAATGAGATGCGTCACCTTTATTTTCTTATACGGTTTACCACCCAAACCAAGGGCAGCCATCGTATGATCCTTGATAATCAATTTACCAGCAAGGAAAGCTTTCTAAGTTGTCGCTCAAATTCTTTTTCCGTACAAATTTTAACCTTCATACTACGCCTCCTCTTCCCGAAGTCTTCTCAACAATTCACGAGCATCCATCGGCTTAGTCCCATTCTTCTTATGGGCTTCCAGTTCATCAAAAGCACGGTTGAGGCTTTCTGCCACATAGGCTTCCTGCTCTGCCTGGCTCATATAAGTTTCCTGATAACTGTTTCCTGATTTGGAGATAGAACTGGCTAATTTTTCAGCATAGTCTTTGAGCTTAGCGACAAATTCGTCAAGCGTATATTGACCTGTAGAAGGTACTTGAAACTGAATATTAATCGTTTCCATATTATTCCTTTCTTTTAAATTAACGCCACAAAATTAAGGAAAAGAATTAGAAATGCCAAAGAAAAGAACGACTTTCTTTAGTTTAAGATACGAAAAACATTCAACAACAGTTTTTGAATGTAGCAAACTACATGATGCAAATTAAATATATAATCTGCAAGATGCATCATTTTTTCCTTTTCAACCCAGCCTAATAAAACAAGGGAGCGAACTGCATCGCAACGCAGCCCGCTCCCTTATCTATACTGATGATTGAATTTAATCAACCTTTTCGATAATCTTCATTCCCTCTTCCACTGCCTGCATGTTCAGCGGAATCAAACCATGATGGCGCTCTGGCAATGACTTGTAAAGCGCCTTGTTCAAACCATCGGTGCTCACAACAGGACAAACCTTCAGCAGACCGCCCAAAACAATCATATTGAACACCTTGGAGTTTTTCATCTCGGCAGCCTTGTCCATCGCATCAATGCGATAAATGGTGATGTCCTTGCGCTGTGGAGGATTCATCACACCATAGCCATCATAAATCAGGATGCCGCCTGGCTTAATCTTCGGCTCAAACTTGTCGAGCGACGGCTGGTTGAGCACGATGGCTACATCATAATGGCTCAGGATAGGCGAAGAGATGCGACTGTCGCTCACAATGACCGTTACATTGGCTGTACCGCCACGCTGCTCTGGTCCGTAAGCAGGCATCCAGGTTACCTCCTTATCCTCCATCAGTCCTGAATAAGCCAGAATCTTTCCCATAGAGAGAACGCCCTGACCACCAAAACCGGATATAATGATTTCTGTCTTCATTGTTCTATTATTATATTAGAAGAGCTATTCGTTCTTCACTTACATTCCCGTTGTATCCTTCAGGTCACCCTTAGGATACTGCTTAAACATGTTCTCTTCCATCCACTTGTTAGCCTCAACAGGTGAGAGTTTCCAACCGCTGTTGCAGGTAGAAACAATCTCTACCAGGCTGGAGCCCTTGCCCTGCATGCTTGCCTCGAACGCCTTGCGGATAGCCTTCTTTGCCTTCTTGATGCTTGCCACGGTCTCCACACTCTGGCGGGTTACATAACAAGTACCCTGCAGATGGCTTGCCAACTCGGTAATATTGAGTGGATAACCATGAAGATCAGCCTCTCTACCATAAGGACAGGTAGCTGTCTTCTGCCCCAAGAGCGTGGTTGGCGCCATCTGACCGCCGGTCATACCATAGATGGCATTATTGATGAAGATGATGGCGATATGCTCACCACGGTTCAGGGCGTGGATAGTTTCGCAGGTACCGATGCAAGCCAGGTCGCCATCGCCCTGATAAGTGAAGACAAGACGATCAGGCCACAAGCGCTTGATACCCGTAGCTACAGCAGGTGCACGACCATGAGCAGCCTCCTGCCAGTCAATATCCAAATAGCGATAAGCAAAGACAGCGCAGCCCACCGGACATACGCCTACCGTCTTATCCTCCATGCCCATCTCCTCGATAACCTCGGCAACGAGCTTATGAACTACGCCATGCGAACACCCCGGGCAATAGTGCATCGGGGTATCGTTCATCAGCGTAGGCTTCTTATATACCAGATTCTCTGGTGAAATTATATCATTCATTTTATTAACTTCTTTAATGCTTCAACGATTTCCTCCGGCTCAGGTACGATACCGCCCAGACGACCAAAGTGCTCCACAGGAGTCTGACCATTCACAGCCAGTCGCACATCCTGAACCATCTGACCGGCATTGATTTCTACAACCAGAATGCCCTTCTTGGTCTTGGCGAGTTCATGAATCTCCTTTTCAGGGAAAGGCCAGAGGGTGATAGGACGGAACAATCCTACCTTGATGCCCTGCTCACGCGCACTCTCGATGCTTTTCTCGGCAATACGTGCCGCACTACCGAAGGCTACGATAACATAGTCGGCATCATCCATCTGCTCGGTTTCATAACGAACCTCGGTTTCACGGATTTTTCTGTATTTCTCCTGAAGAGCAATATTGCGCTCCTCCATCACCTCAGGCTTGAGTTCCAGAGAGGTCATGATGTTGACAGGACGACTCTTCGGACGGCCGATGGTAGCCCAAGGACATTCCTTCGCAATCTCCTCCTCGGTACGACGAGGCTTGACAGGAGGCAGAACCACCTTCTCCATCATCTGACCGATGACACCATCGCTCAGAATCATCGCAGGATTGCGATACTTAAAGGCAAGCGTAAAGGCGAGATCAACGAAATCAGCCATCTCCTGAACAGATGCAGGAGCCAGCACAATCACATTATAGTCGCCATTACCACCACCGCGGGTAGCCTGGAAATAATCACTCTGGGATGGCTGGATGGTACCCAGACCCGGACCGCCACGCTGCACATTGACGATAACGCCCGGAATCTCAGCACCAGCCATGTAAGAGATACCCTCTTGCATCAAAGCCACACCCGGACTTGAAGAAGTGGTAATGACACGCTTACCGGCACCAGCGCCACCATAAACCATGTTGATAGCCGCCACCTCACTCTCAGCCTGCAGAACCACCATACCTGATGTTTCCCATGGCTTGAGCAGAGCCAGCGTCTCTATAATCTCACTTTGAGGTGTGATAGGATAGCCGAAGAAACCATCCGCACCACATCTGATACAGGCATGGGCTATCGCCTCATTGCCTTTCATTAATGTAACTTTCTGATTTACCATTATTTAGTCCTCCTTCTTACGATAAACAGTGATACAGCCGTCCGGACACACGATGGCGCACGAAGTGCAACCAACACACGCATCAGGTACAGCTGCCTCTACATAACGGTAACCATGCACATTGACTTTTTTCTCTGCCAATGCGATGACATGCTGAGGACAAGCCTCCACACAGAGCGAGCATCCCTTGCAACGCCCGGTGTCGACTACAATAGCCCCTTTAATCTTACTCATATTCTAATTTCTTACTAATTATCTTTACCATTGGAGTAAACAAAGCTCCTGCTGTCCACATGTCGGTTGTTATGGATTGTAGTAGTCTTTGCAATAAAAGCTCATGATATCATCCAACATCTCCTTGGCTGCTACGGCAGGGCTCTCCGGATCGAGGGCAATGGCCTCCATATAGCAGTCGAGGGCACGCTTAAAGTCACCCTGCTTGCGCCAGGCGTTACCTTGCTGATAATATTCTTCTGCTGTCATTTACTCTTTTCTTTTTAAGTTTTGCTCTGCGAAATTACTAATTTTCGGCTAAGAAAAAGAATATAAGCCTAAGATTTAAACTATATTAATGTAGTTTTTCACAAAAATGCGCACACTATAATTCAGTGTGCAATTTTTATGAAAGATGTACATTATTTCTACTAATATATCCTATAAAAACACAATTCGTCATTTACCGCAGTTTTTTACGGTAAATGACGAACAGTACGATTCCCCTCAACAGAAGGTAGAGAATGAAGGCAAACCACAGGGCATGATTGCCCAGGAAAGGATGCAAGCCGAAGAACAGACCGAAGAACGAAGCCGAGGCTACGGCAGTAGAACAGAGCATCGACTTAGACTGGGTGATGCCTACAAAGATGCCATCGAAGACGAATGCCGACATGCCAGACAGCGGAATCAGCACAGCCCACCAGAAATATTCGCCCGATGCAGCTATCACCTGCTTATCGCTCGTAAGCAAAGAGAGGAAATTCTCGCCACCCACTATATATAATAAGGTGAAACCTACTGCCACGACTGCTCCAAAGCCCATTGTTCTTCTGACCACCTCGCGGAATGCCCCCATGTTTCGGGCTCCGTAATACTTGCCGCTCAACGCCTCTGCCGCATAGGCAAAACCATCCATAAAATAAGAGAAGATGGTAAAGAGCGTCATCAGCAGCGTATTCACAGCCAGCACAATGGTACTCTCCCTGGAACCTGCCGCCGTAAAGAAGAGGTTGACCGCCACCAGACAGAGGGTGCGGAGAAAGATATCCTTATTGAGCGAAAAAAACTGCTTCAGCGGTTCGGCAGCAAAGAGATGCCGGCGATAGTCATACTTGCTTAACCGGCGATAACAGATGCGATAGAACAGACATGCCATCAGGAATCCCCACCATTGGGCAATAACCGTTCCGAGCGCCACGCCTTCTACCGTCATACCGCCGACAAAGACCAGCAACAGAGAGGCTATGATGTTCACCACATTCTGCGTCAGCGATACCATCATCGGAATGCGCGTGTTCTGCATACCGATAAACCAGCCGGTAAATCCGTAGAGTCCGAGCACTGCCGGGGCTCCCCAGATACAGACATAACAGTATCTCCGTGCCAGTTCCACGACATCCGCTTCCGGCGACATCGCCCAGAGTCCGCAACCTATCAGCCATTTCTGGAGAACGAAGAACAGCACACCTATCCACACACCGATACTCAGAGAGCGCACCAGGAGCCTCAGTACCTCAGCCAAATCTCTCCTTCCCAAAGCCTGCGAAGTCATTCCGCTGGTTCCCATTCTCAGGAATCCGAAAAGCCAGTAGATGACATTGAATAGCATCGACCCCACGGCAATGGCTCCGATGTAAGCCGCATCGCCGATATGCCCGACAATGGCGACATCAACCAAACCCAAAAGCGGTACCGTGATATTGGATATTATCGACGGCACCGCTAATTGTAATATTCGTTTATTCACGTACTTTAATGATTATCATTAATCACTAATAAATAATCACTATACTCTATATTTCGCAGCCTGCTCCTCAATATAGGCAGCATCGCTGAAATAGTCGATACGCATAGCCTTGCGAACCTCGTCCATAGTCTGGGCTGCAAACTCGCGGGCATCCTCGCTACCCTTCTTCAGGATATTGAATACCTCAGGAATATCCTGCTCAAACTCATGACGGCGGGCACGGATTGGGTCAAGCATCTTGTTGATGACGCTGTTCAGGAACTTCTTGCAGGTGCCGTCACCGATACCACCCTTCACATACTGCTCCTTCAACTCATCCAAAGTCTTGAACTCAGGCCAGAATTCAGCGAAGTCCTCTGGTGTAGAGAATGCCTCGAGATAGGTGAACACGGCATTGCCCTCCAGATGTCCCGGCTCTTCCATGCTCATGCGTGGCTCACCGTTAGACATCTTCTTCACCTTCTTCCAAACGGTCTTCTCGTCATCGCTCATGTAGATGCAGTTGCCGAGACTCTTACTCATCTTCTCCTTACCGTCAGTTCCAGGAAGACGACGGCAGCAGGCAATCTCTGGAAGTAGAATCTCCGGCTCTACCAAAACAGGTGCATAAGTCTGGTTGAAGCGGCGAACCAACTCGCGGGTTACCTCCAGCATAGGCTCCTGGTCCTCACCGGCAGGCACGGTTGTTGCCTTGAAAGCGGTGATGTCGGCAGCCTGACTCACAGGATAGCAGAAGAAACCGAGCGGAATGTTTGCCTCGAAGTTACGCATCTTGATCTCTGTCTTCACGGTTGGGTTACGCTGAACACGAGATACAGAGATGAGGTTCATCAAATAGGTAGTCAACTCAGCCAACTCTGGAATCATACTTTGGATATAGAGTGTACACTTCTGTGGGTCGAGGCCCGCAGAGAGATAGTCAAGAGCCACCTCTGTAATGTTCTGTCGAATCTTCTCAGGATTGTCGGCATTATCAGTCAAAGCCTGAACATCTGCCATGAAAACGAACATTCTGTCGAAGTCGCCAGCGTTCTGAAGTTGTACTCGGCGCTGCAGAGAGCCGATGTAATGACCCAGGTGAAGTTTACCTGTAGGACGGTCGCCCGTCAATATAATCTTTCCCATTTTCTTGCAATTTATTATTATTTTTGTGCAAAGGTACAACAAAATATTGAGAAACTGCAAGAAATGGTGAAAAAATAACAAAATGAGCGGGAGAAGGAAGGGATAGCTGAAAGAAAAACGGGGCACCCCATGAGGATGCCCCGCCACCAATTAAAATAATTGGTTGTCGCATTATAAACTTACCGTACTACTTAGCGATCATGATTGTTACACGGTTCTCTGCGTTTTCTGCAAAAGGCTGCACACGTGCACCCTTAGATTCTTCTGTAATGCGCTCTGAAGGTATATTATATTTCTTTGTCAGCATCCAAACCACAGCTGCTGCTCGCTTGGCAGCAATGCGGTCGTTGATGACGTCATTGCCTGTACCCTTGTCAGCATAGCCGGTAACAACAATCTTAGCCTCTGTGTTCTTGTTCAGGAAGTCAACCACCTCACGGATCTTAGCATCCTCAGCAGGAGCTATCTTGTAAGAGTTGATGGTGAAGAAGATGTCACGGCGAATCTCCTCTACCTTCTTCTCTACAGGAGCTGGCTTAGGCTCTGGCTTAGGAGCTACATATTCCTGCTTAGGAGCTGGTGCCGGAGCAGGTTCCTCTACCGGCTTAGCCTTCTTGGTATAGCTCTTGCCCAGGTTGATGCGTACACCTGCCAGTGCATTGAAGTACCAGTCAGGGTTATCTTCCTTCTTAGAGTTGTATTTGTCTGAAATCATGTTGGCATTGCCCTCGAGCATGATGCTCACAGCCTTGCTTACCTTGAATTCCAGGTCGATACCGGCTCTGCCGTAAGGGCGAACCTTCTTTCCCTGCCAGAGATACTCCAGGTTGTAGTTGTTGAAGTTCTCAAGCGTGGCAGCGATGTCGTTTATCTCTTGGTTGCCGCCAGCCCAGTTGATACCACCGCCAGCGAAAGCACTTATATTAAACACACGGTTCGGATTCCAGCCACAGAAAAGGTTGGAGAGGTTGAACATGAAATCTACACCAGGAGCCATATATTTAAACTTATATTTGGCGTTGTAAGGCTTTTCTCCCACTTTGGAGCGAAAACCAGCCCAGCCGCCCTTGCTCCAGAGTCCGTTCATCTGAGCACGGAGTCCGAAAAGCGGAGAGAATTGATAGCCAATAGCTCCCTGAATATTAGGAGAGAGTAAGTCCTTGAACTTAGCCTCGCCCAGTGTATACTATCCACCTCCCCGAATATCGGGGTAGAAGTGCTTCTTGAATTGATACTCATTGCCGTCCTTATCGACATAGGTGGCTTGTGCCACGGCTGAAGTGCCGAGGGCGAGCATAGCAGATGCAATGATAAACTTATAATTTTTCATGTCTGATAAGTTTAAAACTGATTATTAATTGCTTTTTATGGGAGCTGTAATGAGTTTCTTGCTCTGGTTGTCTTCTGGATTGATTGTTACAGCATTTTTGGGAAGTACAGTTACTACTAAAGCTCGAGCTGTGTCATTCTTTCCATCTATGTAGTCAACAATAACAGAATCATTAGGAAGCATCACTCCATTGTTGTAACGAACCTCGTTGAGATTAAATACGATAGAATCTTCTCCATCCATAACGGTAAGGTTCTTTAGGGTATCATCATCAATGCGAACATTTTTCACGATGCCTCTTATCTTTTTAAGTTCAGGCTTTCCACAACTGCTGATTCCTAGAACCAGCAATAAGGTGAAAACAACCATATAAAAAAATGATTTTCTCATCTTCTTTCCTTATTGTTTAAAAATAAGAGGGAAACGTTCAGATGAACGTCCCCCTCAGTATTATAGTAATGTTCTAGAATCTAACCGATTCTTGTTGTCGCAATAATTACTTAGAAGCAGGACGCTTGATAGTAACCTTGAATGACTGTGGTACCTCATGACCATAAGCATCAACAACAACGAACTCCAAGTTTTCTGTGTGATCAACTGTTGGAGCGTTCTCTGCCTGAATACCTGTCTCAGTAAAGATAAACTGACCGTTAGTGGCATCAACTTCAACCGTGAAGTATGGGTCAACCTGACCTTCATATGTCAAGTGAGCTGAACCAGCCTTAACCTCCAGATACTTGTTAGTCAAGAGCTGCGCAAATGTACCACCGAAGAAATCATTGTTATATGTATTCTTAACAGCAATGTTCTTGATGTCTGTCTTGATTACATTTGCAGTAGCCTTCCACTGGAGTGCTGGCTGTTCTTTCCAAGAATAGCTGCTTGCAGAATGCCAGCAAGCGAATGTAACTGACAGACTCTTACCGTAGTCTACAGAGCAAGGCTTCTTTTCCCACTGGCCAGTCTTATTATTCTTAACAAGACTAATCTCGCCATAGTTGTACTTAGCTGTAACAGCATGCTTGGTCGTTGAGTTAATGAAGTCTTTAGCTGCAACTTTCGCAACAAAATTGTTGGCCTTGTCTGCCCTAACACTTGTCAACTTGTCATTTGCATCCTTAGCTGCGTCTGCGATTTCGAAACTAACGTTATCGTCGAGATTATAGAATACGTTATTCAAGTCTACAGAACCATATACGCTCTTATTGGTTACTGTGTAGCCATTTTCTGGCGTCATGTAAGCGATGAAGTAACCAGTACCCTTACCTGTTTCCTGTGCTGGACGGAATGTGATGTCAGCAGGGAATGCCTTAGGAAGAACCTTGGTGTACGTAGCTGTTACGGTACCTACCTCATAGAAGTTGTTATCAGTATACTTCCTCAAAGTTGACTTCAATGAAACTGTTGCACCATCAGCGATGAGGGCTGGGTTGTTAACCTTGAAGGCAATCTTTGTAACCTCAGACATGTTTGTTGTCTCATTTCCATCCTTGTCGTAATAAACAGCAGCGAATACAGGCTTCTCTGAAAGAGGACATGCATTGTTGTCAGCTACTAACTCCCAAGGACCATAGCTTACACCATCAACTGGGCTGAAGTCCTTCTTCTCTGTAATCTTGTTTACTGCATCCAAGTTACCTACGATACCTGATGTATAGTTCTCACCTACAACTACGTAGAAGGCCTTACCATCTGGGTCGAGCAACTTACCATCCTTGTTTACTGCATATACACGGAAACCGATGATGTCGTGGTTTGCAGCCTCGGTCTGGATTGTAAGAGTCAAGTTCTCGCTTGCAGGAACAACCTTGTTCAAATTATCAATTTCATAGTTCTTCCAAGCGTTGAGCTCAGAAACACCAGACTCGATAGCATTATCCTTGTCGAGTACTACATAGTAATAATCCGCAGCCGTATTGTCTGAAGTCTTCAAATCAGTGATAGAGAATGGCTTACCAACTTCAACCTGCAAGAGACTATTCCAATATCGGACACCAGTCCAACGGTTGTGGATTTCACTAACATCCTTACCACCAACCTTGAATGTGAAATCGTTGCTAGGCACGAACTTATTGTAAGTAGGGTTAACATCGTAAGTAGACACTACGTAGCGGTCAGCAGCTGCCTCTGCCTTAGAATCAACAGTGTTATTGATAGCTACAGCATAGAGGATAGCTTTTTCATTACCATTCTCATCTTTTACTGTAACTGCCTTCTTGAAGTCTTCCTCTGAAACGCCTTCTGCTACAGAAAGAGGGAGCTTCCAAAGACCAGTCTTGACAGTAGCTGCAGCACGAGTAGTAATCAACTTGTCGAACTTAGAAGGAGTACCTACCTTAACAATGTCCTCAAGGCTTTCACCCTTAGAGTTCAAAAGAATAATCTTAGCACCCTTTGTGAGGTCAGCGTTAACTGGGTTTACGCGAACTACAATAGAAGCATCGTCTTTCACATCGATATCCTTACCCTTAACGTACTCAACAATAGGCTTAGCGTCATTACCATTCTCATCACCAAACTTAGAGTCGTCTGAAATCAAACCATGAAGCATCTCTACTGTGAGAGATGTTATGCCATTTGTTGTATTCCAATTACTTGTAAATCCGTTAACACCAGAATATGTCTCAACGAGCTCAACGCTAGTTACTGCAGAATACAACTCCTCAACAGCGCCCTTGTATGCATTAACCTTAACGGTCAAGCTACCGATAGTCTCTTTGTCACCATCAGCACCGAGGAGTTCTTCTTTGAGTTGAGTGAGCTTCTCATCCAACTTGTCTGCTGTAACTCGGCTTGTTTCCAAGTTACCGATGCGCTCCAGAGCCTTCTCGAAGTCAGCTTGTTTAGCGGCAGCGTTAGCTGTAGTAGCTGCAGCTGCGGCATCCTTAACAGCCTGGTCAGCTTGCTTCTGAGCATCCTTTGCTGCCTTAGCAGCAGCATCTGCAGCCTTTTGTGCTCCGTCAGCTGTTGTCTGTGCATTAGCAGCGTTACTGATTGCAGTTGCTACGTCAGTGGCAGCCTTGTTAGCTGTAACCTCAACTTTCTGGATAGCTTTTTCAACATCTGCTTTTACAGCAGCATCATTAGCCTTAGCTAAAGCAGACTCTGCAGTAGTCTTAGCTGCTGATGCAGTAGAAGCTGCATCCTGCAACTGTGTTTTCAATGCATCGATGTCGCTCTGCAAACCAGCCTTGTCAATCTGGCTCTGCAAGTTGTCGATGTCATCGTCGTAATCTTTACAAGAAGTAAATGTGCTTACCGAGGCAATTGTCAATGCACCCATAAGCAGCGCGCTAAAATACTTTCTTTTCATACGGTAATAATTTATAAAGTTATACGATTTTCCTAGCCTTCCGGCAGGAAGTTATTAATTAATTCTCTATATCGAATTAAGAGTTCCGTTTGATGAAAAGAGTCTGCACTCTTAGAAAAGTTATTTTTTCAGTTTTCAAAGGTCCTCTTAGAAAAGTTATTTTTTATCGTTCTTAAATATTGTGGCTTTTTATCGCCACTCAGTTCTTATTGTTTTTATCATATCTCCAACCAGGAGATTTTTCATGTTGCAAATATAAGTATATTTTTCGAAACTTGCAAGTTTTTGAGCATTTTTTCAAAAAAAGGCTAATTTTCTTATGTTTTTTATAAAATAGCCCCCATATTGGGCTTCTAACCCGTCCATTTTCCCTGTTTTCCTCCATTTTGCCGATATAAAACCTACACCGTATTATATATAGGGGAGATTGGCGGTCCTACACCTTATTATATATAGGGACCATCTAGATGCGAATGTATGAGTAAATCGTATTACACCAAGCCGCCTCATTCTGATAACTCAAGTGCTTCATTCTGATAACTCAAGTGCTTCATTCAGCTCACTGAGCTACTTCGTTCAGCCAACGCAGCCATATTATTCAGCCAACGAAATTGACTCTTCCACCCAACGAAGTCGAATCTTTAACCCAACGAAATCGAATCTTCTGCCCAGCGCAGTCGTATCTTTAACCCAACGCAGTCGTATCTATCGACTCAATGAAGCGTATAAACTTGTTAAATGACGTACATGATTTCATCTACTTACTAAAACTGGCTGGCAGCCCATTACACCTTATCATATATACTGGCATTGATGTGAATATCGGAAAAGTATCAATGACGATGTGATAGACAGATACAACGATATGCTTATCAAAGCTATCAGCATATGAGAGGGAGGTAGAGTTATTCCGCCAACGATGCAGGAGAAATTACGTCACGACGTAACAACAACTACGTCCCGACGCAGTGACAGCTACGTCGGGACGCAGTTTCAGGAGCATCCTGCCCATTATCAAGTAAGCCTCATTTCCATTTTTGGTGATAAAAAGACGAAAAAAGGGGCTATATTGAACGTAAAACCCTTGTTTTGTTCAGTCGTTGCACCAAGCGTTCCAATGAATAGAACAATGAAGCCTGTTTCGAAGGACATCGAAACAGGCTTCATTTTTTTATTCTAGAATTCTGCGTTCTTTGGTGTACGTGGGAATGGAATCACGTCGCGGATATTCTGCATACCGGTTACGAAGAGAATCAGACGCTCGAAACCGAGACCGAAACCTGCGTGTGGGCATGAACCATACTTACGGGTATCGAGATACCAGTTCATATCCTTCATAGGGATGTTGCGAGCCTCAATCTCACCCATCAGCTTGTCATAGCTCTCCTCACGGACAGAACCACCGATAATCTCACCAATCTGTGGGAACAGTACGTCGGTACCCTGAACGGTCTGACCGCTCTTGCCACCGAAACCACTCTCCTCCTCGTCTATCTTCATATAGAATGCCTTGATAGCCTTAGGATAGTTGGTCATGATAACCGGGCGCTTGAAGTGCTCCTCTACGAGGAAACGCTCATGCTCTGAAGCCAGGTCATCACCCCACTCGCATGGGAACTCAAACTTCTTACCGTTGGCAATAGCCTCCTGAAGGATGCGGATACCCTCGGTATATGGAAGATGAACGAAGTCGGAATTCAATACGCCTTCCAGACGGGCAATCAGACCCTTGTCAATCATCTTGTTCAAGAAAGCAAGATCGTCCTTGCAATGCTCCAGTGCCCAACGGATACAATACTTGATGAAGTCTTCCTCCAACTCCATCAAACCGTCCATATCCAGGAAAGCAACCTCTGGCTCTACCATCCAGAACTCAGCCAGGTGGCGAGGAGTATTACTGTTCTCTGCACGGAAGGTTGGACCGAAGGTATAGATGGCGCCGAGTGCTGTAGCACCGAGCTCACCCTCCAACTGACCGGAAACGGTCAATGAAGTCTGCTTGCCGAAGAAATCATCAGAATAGTCAATCTTGCCATCCTCGGTCTTCTTCAGGTTGTAGAGATTCTTGGTAGTTACCTGGAACATCTGACCAGCACCCTCACAGTCGCTGGCTGTGATGAGCGGAGTATTGAAATAGAAATATCCATGCTCATGGAAGTAAGTGTGGATAGCCATTGCCATGTTATGGCGGATACGCATCACGGCACCAAAGGTATTGGTACGGAGACGGAGGTGAGCATACTGACGCATGTATTCGAAGCTCTGTCCCTTCTTCTGCATAGGATAGTCGCTGCCGCAGAGACCGTAAATCTCGATGCTCTCGCACTGGATCTCAACACTCTGTCCGGCACCCTGGCTTTCTACCAGCGTACCTACGGCGCTGATACAAGCACCAGTAGTAATCTGACGGAGCTGATTCTCATCGACCTTTGATGGGTCGACTACTATCTGAATATTATTAATAGTAGAACCATCGTTAAGAGCGATAAAATCGACTGCTTTGCTACTACGATGGGTACGAACCCATCCCTTGACATTCACGATTGAGCCGTAGGCTGTACTCTTGAGCAAGTCTACAACTTTAGTTCTTTTTACTTTTTCCATTGTTAATTAATAGGTTAAAAAGGAGACTAAACAGATAGTCTCCTTTCTTATTATATCTTATTATCCTTATTCAAAAGCACCCATGCGGAGCATGTCTACCTCCTTCTCAGTAAGGAAGCGCCAGTCACCGCGACGGAGATTTTTCTTAGTCAAACCTGCGAACTGTACACGGTCGAGCTTGGTAACACGATAGCCGAGGCTCTCGAAGATACGACGCACGATACGGTTCTTGCCACTATGAATCTCGATGCCAACCTGTGCCTTGTCGCGATCATCAGCATACTCTACAGCATCTGCCTTGATCTCACCATCTTCCAAGGTGATACCCTCACGGATCTGATCCATATCGTGAGCAGTCAGATTCTTATCGAGATGAACGTGATAAACCTTCTTCTTCAGGAACTTAGGGTGAGTAAGCTTAGAAGCCAGGTCACCATCGTTGGTCAAGAGAAGTACACCTGTTGTATTACGGTCGAGACGGCCTACAGGATAGATACGCTCAGGACAAACATCCTTTACGAGGTCCATCACAGTCTTGCGCTGCTGAGGATCATCGCTGGTTGTAACATAATCCTTTGGTTTGTTGAGCAATACGTATACCTTCTTCTCCAAAGATACAGGAGCGTCGTGGAACTTCACCTCATCGGTACGAAGGATCTTGGTACCCAACTCGGTAACTACCTCACCATTGACAGTTACCAGACCAGCCTGGATAAACTCATCAGCCTCACGGCGAGAGCATACACCAGCATTGGCGAGGAACTTGTTCAAGCGCAATGGCTCTGTTGGGTCGATGTTTTCCTCCTTATATTCGATACGCTTCTTCATGCTATACTTAGCATTTGGATCGTAACCAGGAGTGTGCTGACGGAAACCGCCACCACGGTTGTTGCCATAGCCACCACCCTGTGGACGGCCATAACCGCCACGGTTGTTGCCATAACCACCCTGCTGAGGACGACCATAACCACCACGGTTGTTGCCATAGCCGCCACCCTGGGGACGACCATAACCACCACGGTTGTTGCCATAACCACTCTGCTGAGAACGAGACTGGTAGCCGCCCTGCTGACGTGGCTGGTAGCCACCCTGCTGACGAGGCTGATAACCACCCTGCTCATCATTATTGTTGTAACGAGGACGATAGCCACCCTGCTGAGGACGAGACTGATAGCCTCCCTGCTGACGTGGCTGGTAGCCACCACGGTTGCTGTTACCATAACCACCACGGCTCTGATAGCTGCTGCGCTGTGGACGCTCGCTGCTGCCTGTACTCTGCAAGCCAGCACCGAAACCTTCAGGACGGAAACCGCCTTCGCTGTTACTGCTACTTCTGTCGCTGCTGTATGCGCGATGTGAATTGATACGAGGACGCTGTGTGCGACCTACTGGTCGATAACTCTTCTGATAACCACCTGCTGGGTTGTAGCCCTCACGGGTTCTCTCATTCTCAGAAGACTGATCTTGAGGTTTGTTTTCAAATTCTGAATCCATTTTCTTAAAATACTTAATAGCCTCACGGCTGGGTTAATAAATCTAATTTTTACTTTTATATATATGTACTAAAACTACAAAATTCCTTTGTGCATATTAGATACCTGTATAATTGCTTGGTGTGATTGCCATCAGTTCTGCCTTAACACTATCACTCACATTCAATCCCTGGATAAACTCATGAATAGTTTCCTCAGTCATGTGCTGATTGGTACGTGTCAACGCCTTCAATGCCTCGTAAGGATGTGGATATGCCTCACGGCGAAGAATAGTCTGGATAGCCTCAGCTACAACTGCCCATGTATTATTCAAATCTTCCTGCAGTTTCTCCTCGTGAAGAATCAGTTTACGCAAGCCCTTCAATGTACTCTGGATAGCAATGACGCTATGACCGAGAGGCACACCGATGTTACGGAGTACGGTACTGTCAGTAAGGTCGCGCTGCAAGCGGCTAACCGGAAGTTTCTGTGCCAGGAACTGAAGAATGGCATTGGCTATGCCCAGGTTACCTTCACTGTTCTCATAATCGATAGGATTCACCTTGTGAGGCATCGCACTTGAGCCTACCTCACCTGCCTTGATCTTCTGCTTGAAGTAATCCATAGAGATATACATCCAGAAGTCACGGTCTAAGTCGATGATAATGGTGTTGATACGACGGATGGCGTCAAAGATAGCGCCAAGGTAGTCATAGTTACTGATCTGCGTGGTATACTGCTCGCGTTCCAAACCGAGTTTTTCGCTGACGAACTTGTTACCGAATACTTTCCAGTCATACTGTGGATAAGCTACATGGTGAGCATTGTAGTTACCGGTAGCACCACCGAACTTAGCTGTAATCTTGCAAGCCTTGAGCGAATTAAGCTGCTCGGTAAGACGGTAAACATAAACCATGATTTCCTTGCCCAGGCGGGTAGGTGAAGCAGGCTGTCCGTGAGTCTTAGCCAGCATAGGCACATCCTTCCACTCATCAGCATAAGTCTGGAGCTGTGCAATCAGCTCTTCAACCTGCGGATTGAAGCACTCTTCCAAAGCCTCTTTTACAGAGAGAGGCACACTTGTGTTGTTGATATCCTGAGATGTCAAACCAAAATGGATAAACTCCTTGTAAGCATCCAAGCCTCCGATCTTATCGAATTCTTCCTTGATAAAATACTCTACAGCCTTTACATCGTGATTGGTAATCTTCTCGATGTCTTTTATGCGCTGTGCTTCATTTTCGTCAAAATTACGATAAATGTCACGCAGACGTTCGAACAGCGACTTGTCGAAAGAAGCAAGCTGTGGCAAAGGTAACTCGCATAGAGTAATGAAGTATTCAATCTCTACGCGTACACGATAACGAATGAGAGCATACTCTGAGAAGTAGTTAGCGAGCTGCTCTGTTTTTCCCCTATAACGACCATCAATTGGTGATATGGCAGTCAATAAATCTAAATTCATAACAATACGTATTATATATAGGGTGCAAAATTAATGAATTATCGTGAGAAAACAGAGAAAATAGTGATAAATAAATTTAAAAGCATAAAAAAAGTCTCTCAACATTTGTTGAGAGACCTTCACCATTGTGGGCGTTGACGGATTCGAACCGCCGACCCTCTGCTTGTAAGGCAGATGCTCT
>ERZ1027266.358-NODE-358-length-32119-cov-10.066804_pt1 | contig 32119 bp, 26 predicted proteins | sample MGYA00519257_ERZ1027266 | MGnify/ENA primary metagenome ERZ1027266 (study PRJEB26926, sample SAMN06164683) | human gut metagenome | biome: ENVO:00009003; feature: ENVO:2100002; material: ENVO:00002003 | host: Homo sapiens | place: USA | collected 2012 ... | reverse complement strand
CAAAATGAAAATACAACAGAATGGTCATGATTTCACTGTCGGACAACGACGCTTGGCGACGTCTACGCTTGACTCCGCTATTGTCTTCAAGTAGATTTCCTGCATTTTCTGCATCAAAATGTTTGCAAAACTCGTCTATTATACAAAATAATTCTGTAATTTTGTAATCGGTAGTCATATTAAATATGTTTGTAACTGTTTGATTTTCACCTATAAAGGTACAAAATATTTATGAGACTACCAACTTTTATGAACAAAATCTTATCCCGAACTGAGGTTAGAAGTCATTCTTGTCGAGTTCGCCGCCTGTAACGGATATACTGTCGAGCACTAATGCCTCTCCCGAACTGATGGCATCGTAAAGGTGGACACCCTCATCGGCAAGGTTTATCGTGCGGATCATCTTGCCGTCTACGAAGATGGAGGGATCATACTCAACAATCTTCCTACCAACGAAACCGGCACAACTCTCGTACTTCGGCTTTGCTCCTTTCGGAACATATATTGTCCATGTGTCAGCATCCAAATTGAAGAAGCGATCATAAATTGACACATCCTCAGAATCTACTGTCGGAGGATTCTCACCACGGAACCACAGATTCGTTTCTGTCGTTTGCCCTTCATACTGAACGAAAGCTTCTGTGCCAATTGATTTCAAAGAAGCAGGCAGGTAGACATTGCGTGGCATCCGAGTACAAATAAATGCCGCTGATGCTATTGACTCCAGTCCTTCCTGGATATAAAGGTCGTCTACTATTGTCGCACCAGCAAAACAATATGAATTGATTTTACGTAAAGAAGATGGTAGCGAAAAATCATGAAGAATAGAACGTCTAAACTTGGCAACAACATATTTTATCTCACTGGGGAAACGGAAATACTTCAGTTTCCTTGGATAATAATCACGGTCATTTTCATCAGTATACAATATGGAAAAGACTGTATCTCCCTGAGAGACGCATCCTCTGAGGTCTATTCCCGTTAGATGTCCTATCGTGATAGCCTTGCCAAGTGTCCCGTAATCATCCTTCATTATCTTGCCGGTTACGGCTATTGAGTCTATGTTCAGGAGATCATCACCAAGAACATCTGCAAGAGGGGTTCCGTCAAGATTGACAGTACGGACATTCTGCGCTGTAAGCGACAATGCGAATAGCGCCATGAGAAGTATGGACAAATTCTTTTTCATAAACTTACCTCCTATTGTTTTAGTTGTTATTAAAATGCTATGCAAATATAGAAATTATAATTTTTTATTCCTAATAAATAGGAAATTATATTATATGTCTATTCATCGAACGTTCCGCTCAGGTGTCTCCTATCATAATATAGGTCGATGGTTGTCTTTTCGCTGTCGCCGTCTGTATTAGGAACGTAGAGCGTTGTCTCAGCCGGACCGACGGTCTGGGTGGACTGGTGCATTACGTTACCATACTGGTCGCGGATGACAACGGTCATATCGGTTATGGTACTGTCGGACTTGATGGTGACATCGTCGCCGTCGGAACTTACAATCGGGATGGTATAATTATGTGTACCTGGACGTGATCCCGTTTCATAGATTTTTACTTCTGTTGCTGCATTTGCTGTAGTAGCAAATAGAATAGCTGCTATCAGCATTCCTTTTTTCTTTTCCATATTTTAATAATTTGTATAAGAATTTGCGGCAAAGATAGATAAAATGGGCGTTTGTGCGATAAAAAATAATCTTGCAAAAATCTTGCATTCGCGATAAAATGGTAAATGCAAGATTTTTGCAAGATTTTCAGAGGTCTTTCAATAGTCAGTTTGCTTGTCTACGTATTTTAACCCCCAAACGGTCATTAGGTAGTATGATGTGATTTTTTACAACAGCTTATTTAACCCAAATCATTAGGCCGTTTTCTGTATTATTTTATAACTGCTTGCAGCCTTTTGGTTTTTATAAGTTATCTTTTGCTTGTTTTTAATTCGCAATAGCTCGCTATTACTTATTAAAAGCCAAACAAAATCCACTCTTCTAAAAATCCAAAATCCAAGCAAGCCCTAACGACCGATTTGGGTTAAACAGATATATTGGTGCAGAAGCACTAAGCCAGCAATCGGGCGATATACATGAAAAAGCCACTGGGTTATAGATTATGGTTCTTCTTTCGGCATTCGGCACATTCGCCTTTGACGACAAATGACAGGGAGTGGGCATGGAAACCTTCAGGGAGCTTGATGTCGTGGATGTGGATGTTGTCGAGGCAGAACGAACGCTGACACGACTCACAATAGAAGTGGACGTGGCTGTCGTTCATGTTGCATGCCCCCTCGCTGTGGCAAAGCTCATAGTTGAGGATGCCACGCCCGTCTTCAAAGGCATGCACCACGTCGTGCTCATGGAACAGGGTGAGCACACGGAAGATGCTCGACTTGTCCATCGACAGTTGCAACGACTCTATGTCGGCAAGACTTGCTGGGTGGTCAAGTCCTGCCAAAGTCTTATATACAAGGATACGGTTTGCCGTTGGCTTCACTCCCTTGCGTTCCAGTCTTGATGTTATCTCTTCGCTGTTCATCGTTAGAATTATTCCTCCACTACCTCAACAGTCATGCTGATGTCCTCCTTCGGACGGTCGCCGCGGAGTGTCTCGCAGTTCTGGATTTTCTCTACAACGTCGAGTCCCTCTTCAACCTCTCCGAACACGGTGTACTGGTTGTCGAGGAACGGCGTGCCGCCGATGGAAGAGTATGCTTCGCGTTGCTCGTCGGTAAAGGCAGGCTTGCCCTTTTCGAGGCTTATGGCTTTCGTTTCGGCAATAAGCTCGTCCTGCAGCTCCTGCAGACCGGCACGGTCGCGGTTGCGGCGCAGCTGCATAATCTTGTCATGGTTCTCCTTGGCAAGCTGGTTGAAGATAGACTGTTCCTGCTGCATCTCAAGCTGTTTCTCCATCTGTCGGAGTTCCGCAGGCTTGTATGTCTTTCCCCATACGATATAGAACTGGCTGCCGCTGCTCTCGCGGTCGGGGTTCACCTCGTCGCCAAGGCGTGCTGCACTCAGGGCGCCACGTTTGTGGAAATATTTGGGATATACAAATTCGGCAGGAATGGTATAGTCGGGACCTCCCGTGCCGAGCATCTTTCCCTTCGGTGCTCCTTTGCTATCGGGGTCTCCGCCCTGTATCATAAAGTCCTTGATGACACGGTGGAAGAGCGTGCCGTCGAAGTAGCCTTCTTTGGCAAGCTTCAGAAAGTTGTCACGGTGTTTGGGCGTCTCGTCGTAGAGGCGTACAAGAATGTCGCCTTCGGTAGTCTTGATTCTGATCTTTGTCATAATATATTGTTTTTTTAGTTTCTTCTTTTCCTCGTCAACTCGTCAACTCGTCAACTCGTCAACTTGTCAACTTGTTAACTCGTCAACTTGTTCACCATTATCTCCGCAGCATTTTCCGGAGCCTTCCTGTCTCCGAGTATAGCCTTGATGTCGGCATAGCCTTGCAGCATGACGCTTCTCTCCTTGCTGTCGGGGATGATGCTTTGCAGTTCCCTTGCGATGTTGTCTTCAGAGAACGTGTCGGCAACAAGCTCCTTCACCACGGTGTGGTTGGCTATAAGGTTCACGAGAGAGATGTATTTCACCTTCAGCAAGTGGCGGCGCAGGAAGGCAATGACCTTCGGTATGGGAGTCTTGTAGCACACCACCTGCGGCACATTGAAGAGCGCCGTCTCCAGCGTTGCCGTACCGCTCGTCACGGCAGCTGCCCTTGACTGGCTGAGCAGGGCGTAAGTCTCTCCAAATACGATCTTTACGTCCATGCCATTGATATAGGAATCATAGAACTCCTTGTCGATGCCAGGAGCACCGGCGATAACCATCTGGTATTTGTCGCCGCAGACCCTCTTTGCCGCCCTTATCATGTAAAGCAGGTTGTCCTTTATCTCCTGTTTGCGGCTGCCGGCAAGCAGGGCGATGATGGGTTTCCGGGGGAGCTTGTTTCTTTCGGCAAACTCATCAGCTGTTTCAGTATATGTCGCCTTGAACTCCGCCACCTCGTCAGCCGTAGGATTACCCACATAGTTGATGGGGTAGTGGTGCTTCTTCTCGAAGAAGTCAATCTCGAAGGGCAGTATGGAGAACAGTTCGCTGATGTCCCTTTTTATGTTCTTTATCCTGTATTCCTTCCAAGCCCATATCTTTGGGGAGATATAGTAATAGACGGGAATGCGGGTCTTGGCATGTACAAACTTCGCAATGCTGAGATTGAAGCCCGGGTAGTCGATGAGGATGACCACGTCGGGTGCGTATTCCACGATGTCTTTCTTGCAGAGTGCCATGTTGCGGAATATAGTCCTCAGGTGCAGCAGCACGGGTATAAAGCCCATGTAGGCAAGCTCACGGTAGTGCTTGACCCTTGTGCCGCCGACTGCCGTCATGAGGTCGCCGCCGAAGAAGCGGAATTCCGCATTGTGGTCCTTCTCTTTTAGAGCCAGCATGAGGTGGGAGGCATGAAGGTCGCCGCTTGCCTCACCGGCTATAAGATAGTATTTCATATGAGTTCTGTTATATCCTTAAAAACCTTATAGCCCCCATCCCTTGATGGTTTCAACGGCTTGATAGTCAGTGATGTCGATGGTAGTCGGTGTTATCGCCACGTATCCGTTAGCCAAAGCCCATTCATCGGTGTCGGTGGCGTCGGGTTCGGTGCATCTGAATTCGCCCACCATCCAGTAGTAGTCGTAGCCTCTCGGATGATGCTCCTTTACGAGTTCGTTCTCCCAGATGCCGTTGCACATACGGCAGACCTTGGTACCCTTAAACGTCTTGCAGTCAGGGAAATTCACGTTCAGACAGACGTTCTTTGGAAGTCCGTCCTCCATGACGCGCCCTGTAATGATCTTTATCATTCGCTTCGTGGCGCTGAAGTCCGCATCGGCAGAATAGTTGCATAGCGAGAATGCCACAGATGGGATGCCTTTCATGCACCCTTCGCGTGCCACTCCCATCGTTCCGCTGTAGTGGGTGTTTACCGAAGCGTTGTCGCCGTGGTTTATGCCGCTGATGATGATGCTCGGCAGACGGTCGCAAAGCTGGCTGATGGCAATCTTCACGCAGTCTACGGGTGTGCCGTTGCAAGCCCACACCTGCAGATGCTCCTCTTCTCTCTTCAGCGACAGACGCAGAGGCAGTTCGCTTGAGAAGGCGCAAGAGAATCCGGAGCGTGCCGATTCCGGTGCGCAGACAATGATGTCGCCGAAGCCACGCACATATTCAATCAGGCTGTTTATGCCCTTTGCGGCATAGCCGTCATCATTTGAAATCAGTATTAAAGGTCTTTTATTTTTCATAAAATCAAAATCTTTTGACTGCAAAAGTACGAAAAAAGGTTTAAAACCACCGATAATCCCATAATAATATGTATCTTTGCATCTAAATTCGCTGTAATGTTTGTTTTTTCTTTAAAACAAGCTATGGCTACTTTATCATAAAGAAAGTAAAAATGGGAAAGATAATAGCATTGGCAAACCAGAAGGGTGGCGTGGGAAAGACCACGACCACAATCAATCTTGCCGCATCTTTGGCTACATTGGAGAAGAAAGTTCTTGTAATAGACGCAGACCCGCAGGCAAACGCCTCAAGCGGTCTTGGCGTAAACTCAAAAGACGTTGACTGCTCGCTTTATGAATGCATCATCGATCATGCTGACGTGAGAGACGCCGTTTATACAACAGACATCGAAGGCCTGGATATCATACCGAGCCATATCGACCTCGTAGGAGCGGAGATTGAGATGCTGAACCTTGACCATCGCGAACAGGTGATAAAGAGAATGCTCCAGCCGATAAGGGACGACTACGATTATATCCTGATCGACTGTTCGCCGTCGCTGGGACTGATTACGGTGAATGCGCTGACGGCAGCCGACTCCGTGATAATACCCGTGCAGTGTGAGTATTTCGCACTTGAGGGAATCAGCAAGCTGCTGAACACGATAAAGATTATCAAAAGCAAACTGAACACCAAGCTGGAGATAGAGGGATTCCTGCTGACGATGTATGACGGACGCCTTCGTCTTGCAAACCAAATCTATTATGAGGTGAAACGCCATTTCCAGGAGCTCGTGTTCAAGACCGTCATCCAGCGAAATGTAAAACTCAGTGAGGCACCAAGCCACGGACTGCCGGTAATCCTCTATGACACCGACTCTACGGGAAGCAAGAACCACCTGGCACTCGCCAAGGAGATTATCAATAAGAACGAATAAGAAAGCAGATAAGATAAATGGGAGTACATAAGAGATACAGCGCATTAGGACGCGGACTCGACGCACTCATCTCTACCGATGACGTGCGCCCACAGGGAAGTTCCACGATTAACGAAATAGCAATAAGCCAGATAGAGGCAAACCCTAACCAGCCGCGAAGGGAATTTGACGAAGAGGCTCTGCAGGAACTCGCCAACAGCATTCGTGAGATAGGCATCATACAGCCGATAACCTTGCGACAGGTGGCTGACGACAGATACCAGATCATTGCCGGAGAACGCCGATGGAGAGCATCGCAGATGGCAGGGCTGACGGCAATACCGGCTTATATACGCACCATCAAGGACGAGAACGTGATGGAGCTGGCTCTCGTGGAGAATATACAGAGAGAGGATCTCAATGCGATAGAGATAGCATTGGCATACGAACATCTGATGTCGAACACGGGAATGACACAGGAAAGAGTGTCGGAGCGTGTGGGCAAGAGCCGTACGGCAATAGCAAACTACCTGAGACTACTGAAACTTCCTGCACAGGTGCAGATGGCATTGCAGAAGAAGGAAATAGACATGGGACATGCACGTGCGCTGCTCTCCATCGACTCTCCGTCGTTGCAGATAAAGGTGTTCAAGGAAATACAGAAGAACGGCTACTCTGTGCGTAAGGTGGAGGAGATAGCACGCCAGCTGAACAGCGGCGAGGATTTCACGAGTGCAAAAAAGGTTATAGCAACCAAGACCCAGCTTCCGGAGGAGTTCAATGTGCTGAAAGACAGACTCTCCTCTTTCTTCTCCACAAAGGTGCAGATGACCTGTTCGCCAAAGGGAAAAGGAAAGATAAGCATTCCGTTCTCCAATGCCGATGAACTGGAACATATCATGGCTGTTCTTGATAAGATAAAAGATTAAAAGACGCAGCGTGTTTCATTATATACGTAGAATATTGACAAGCCTTGTGGCGGTGTGGACAGCAGTTTCCGCAGGTGCCGCAACGGACGGTGCAGAACACTCCTCAAACCTGAAGCTGTCGGGTGGGGAGGATGGCTCTGCATCTTCGGCATATATATATAATAAGGTGGACTCCTTTCTGCCTGACTCTGCCGTGCAGGCAACGGAGGCTTTGAAAAACTCCAAGTCGGTGGTAATGACGGATACCGTGGCAGGGAAAAAGAAAAAACGCGACTGGGCGACATGGGCTCCGGACCCTAAGCGTGCCATGTGGTTGGCCATAGTAGTGCCGGGAGCAGGACAGATCTATAACCGCAAATACTGGAAACTGCCGATTGTATATGGAGGATTCCTTGGCTGTGCATACGCATGGCGATGGAACAACCAGATGTATCGCGACTACTCACAGGCTTATATGGACATAATGGACGATGACCCTAATACGCAGAGCTATAACCAGTTTCTGCATTTAGGCATGGAGATAACCGATGACAACAAAGAGAGATACCAGAACCTCTTTAAAAGAAGAAAAGACTACTATCGCAAGTATCGCGACCTGAGCATATTCTGTCTTATCGGAGTGTATGCCCTGTCGGTGATTGACGCATACGTTGATGCCTCACTGTCGCAGTTTGACATATCTAAAGACCTGAGTCTTAAGATAGAACCGTCAATAATAAACAACCATTCGTCGCTGAATCCGGTGAAGGCTTCTTCGCTCGGACTGCAGTGCTCGTTAAATTTTTAAACGGAAATGAAGAAATTAAATAGAAAACTAATTACATTAGCGCTTGCCACACTGCTATGTGGCACTTCCTCCCTTTATGCCCAAACCGATGATGACAAAGAAATAAAGGTGAAGGACAAGGACGGAAACGAGGAGGTGATAGATGTGCCGGAGTCGATGGACACGGAGTTTGATGACCTCCTTGAGGAATACTATTCGAAGAACTATCTGAAAGTGGATGACAACTGCAACTATCGCGACGAGAACCGCACCTATGAGAAAGAGGTGTATATAGACCGTCTGAAGCGTCTGCCAAACATCATGGAGATGCCGTACAACGAAATCGTGCAGAAGTTCATCGACCGCTACACAGGAAGACTTCGCCGCTCAGTGAGCTATATGCTCGGAGCGTCAAATTTCTATATGCCGATATTTGAAGACGCACTGATGGCATACGATGTGCCATTGGAACTGAAATATCTGCCGGTTATAGAGTCTGCTCTTAATCCGAAAGCGACATCCCGTGTGGGAGCGGCAGGATTGTGGCAGTTTATGCCATCGACAGGAAAACAGTACGGACTGGAGATAAACTCTCTCGTTGACGAACGTCGCGACCCTGTGAAGTCGTCATATGCTGCAGCACGCTTCCTGCGTGACCTGTATAAGATATATGGTGACTGGAGTCTTGTCATTGCGGCATACAACTGCGGTCCGGAGAATGTGCGCAAGGCCATCCAGCGTTCCAACGGCAAGGCGGACTATTGGTCGATATATCCTTATCTGCCAAGAGAGACAAAGGGATATGTGCCGGCATTCATAGCGGCAAACTATGTAATGACATACTATTGCGACCATAATATCTGTCCGATGCGTACCACACTACCTGCAAAGACAGATACCGTGACGGTGACCCGCGACGTGCATCTCAAGCAGATTGCCGATGTGTGCGGCGTCAGTCTTGAAGAGCTGCGGGCACTCAATCCGCAGTATCGCCGTGATATAGTGAACGGAAACTCAAAGCCGTCGGCAATAAGACTGCCGATATCCGTTGTAAACTCATTCATCAGCAATGAGGATTCCATCTATAACTATCAGGCGGACCAGCTCTTCACGCGTCGTTCGCTGGTGGAGGTGGACGAGTCCGTGCAGCCACGAAGCAGCTATTCTCGCAAGAGCTACTCGTCTTCATCAAGTACAGGACGCTCAAAGAAAGGAAAGAGAAACAAGAAAAAGTCAACTCGCAGCAAGAGTGTGACCATAAAGAACGGAGATACGCTGTCTGAAATTGCAGCAAGGCATCATACCACAGTGAAGAAACTGCGCAAGCTCAACGGTATTTCGGGCAGTAATATCCGTGCAGGAAAGAAGATTAAGGTGAAGTAATTTCATTACATCCATTAACAAAAACGCAACGATCATGGGTGAACAAAAGCTTACAGACACAGAGCGCGAAGCGGCTGATGCAAAAATGGTAGACGATGCCTTCAAACGTCTGCTCGACAGTTATCTTGCTTCACCGCACCGCAAGAAAGTCGATATCATAACAAAGGCTTTCAACTTTGCCAGACAGGCACACAAGGGAGTGCGCCGACTCTCTGGCGAACCGTATATCATGCACCCTATAGCCGTGGCACAGATAGCGTCGACGGAGATGGGACTTGGCTCAACGAGTATCAGTGCGGCTCTGCTCCATGATGTGGTGGAGGACACCGATTATACCGTAGAGGACATAGAGAACATGTTCGGTCCGAAGATAGCACAGATCGTTGACGGACTGACAAAGATTTCCGGTGGAATATTCGGTGACAAGGCTTCGGCACAGGCAGAGAATTTCAAGAAGCTACTGCTGATGATGAGTGATGACATTCGCGTTATCCTTATCAAAATATGTGACCGTCTTCATAACATGCGTACCCTTGACGGGCAACCGCCAAACAAACGATATAAGATTGCTGGAGAGACCCTGTATATCTATGCTCCATTGGCAAACCGTCTTGGTCTGAACAATATCAAGACGGAACTCGAAAACCTGAGTTTCAAGTTTGAACACCCGGAACAGTATGCCGTCATAGAAGAGAAACTTGCAAGTACGCAGGAATCCCGTGATGAGCTTTTCGAAAAGTTCACGGCTCCCATACGGGAGGCACTCGACAAGATGGGGTTCCAGTATCAGATAAAGGCACGTGTGAAGAGCCCTTATTCTATATGGAACAAGATGCAGCAGAAGCAGGTGACGTTCGATCAGATTTATGATATCCTTGCCGTGCGCATCATCTTCAAGCCGAAGAAAAAGGAAGAGGAGGTAAACGAATGCTTCAATATCTATGTGGCTATCAGTCAGATATATAAGTCGCACCCCGACCGCTTGCGCGATTGGGTGAACCATCCTAAAGCCAATGGCTATCAGGCACTTCATGTCACTCTGATGAGTAAGCAGGGAAAATGGATAGAGGTGCAAATCCGTTCAGAGAGAATGGACGAAATAGCCGAACAGGGTTTTGCCGCACATTGGAAATATAAAGACGGCGTTGGACCAGTAGGGGAAATCAGCGAGGATGACGGTGAACTGAACAACTGGCTCCGTACTATTAAGGAGATTCTTGATGATCCACAGCCTGACGCTATGGACTTCCTCGATACTATCAAGCTGAACCTCTTCGCATCCGAAATATTCGTATTTACACCAAAGGGAGAGATAAAGACCATGCCTGCCGGGTGTACGGCACTCGACTTCGCCTTTCAGATACATACCTTCCTCGGAAGTCATTGTATCGGAGCCAAGGTGAACCATAAACTCGTGCCGCTCAGCCATAAGTTGAGCAGTGGCGACCAGGTGGAGATTCTTACTTCCAACTCGCAGCACGTACAGGCTTCGTGGATTAATTTCGTATATACGGCAAAGGCAAAGACCAAGATACAGGCTATCCTCCGTCGTGAGGGTAGGGAAGTGCAGAAACGCGGCGAGGAGATTCTCGACGAGTTCCTGAAGCGCAACTCCCTTGAACTTACATTCTCGGTGCTCGACAAGCTCTGTTCGTTGCACGAGATTGATAAACATGAGCAGCTGTTGCAGGCTCTTGGAGAGAAAAACATTATCCTCGGAGATCAGGATCTGCATGAACTGTTGGGTAAGGGAAAGAAAAAGGAGGAAACCACGAAAGGTTGGCTCCGTTATGTGCCTTTCCTCGGAAAACAGAAGAAGGGGGAGAAGGCGAAAGACAATGCCAATGCCCCTGCAGACTATATGGTGCTGCCAGAGGATTTTAACAAGAAAAAGCCTATCTATATCACTGATGAGAATATTCATCAGTTTGTCTTCAAGTCTTGCTGTCATCCTATTCCGGGCGACGACGTGCTTGGATACATCGACGGCAAGAACCATATCGAGATTCATAAACGCTCGTGTAGAGTTGCGTCCAAACTGAAGTCAAGTTACGGAAACCGCATCCTTGACGCCAAGTGGGATATGCACAAGCATCTGCTCTTTGACGCTACGTTGTCAATACGCGGCATCGACCGTATTGGTATGCTTAACGAGGTGACTAATCTTATCTCAGAGCATTTCGATGTCAATATACATAAGCTGACGATATCATGTGACGAAGGAATCTTCTCAGGAGTGTTCGAACTGCTTATACACGACCGTGCGGATCTTGAGAAGATAATAAAAGGACTGAAGACGATAAAGGGTGTGCAGGAAGTAAATCAGACAGTATAAAAAAAGAACAATGAAAAAACTAATCTCATTGATGATGCTCGTCATGGCGAGCATCGTCTCAGCGCAGGCTGCCAACAAGTATGACAACCCGGATACTCTCTTCGTGGCACGTGACGGTACCGCAGAGTTCCGGAATATAGATGATGCCATTGAGGTGTGTCGTGCTTTTATGGAATACCATAAGGTGATATTCGTGAAGAAAGGTTTGTATAAGGAAAAACTTATCATCCCTTCATGGCTCACCAATATCGAAATCTGTGGTGAGAATGCAGAAAACACCATTATCACATACGATGACCACGCCAATGTGTTCATACCAGGCACAGACAGGAAGATGGGCACTTTCCGGACATATACGGTGCGTGTGGACGGTAATGACATAACGTTCAAGAATATCACGATAGAGAACAATGCGGCAAGACTCGGACAGGCTGTAGCCCTCAACACTCAGGGAGACAGACTGGTATTTGTCAACTGCCGAATACTCGGCAACCAGGATACGGTCTATACGGGAGGAGTAAATACCCGTGTGTTCTTCAAGGACTGCCATATAGAGGGAACCACAGACTTTATCTTCGGTCCTTCAACGGCATGGTTTGAGAACTGCACCATCTATAGTAGAGTGAACTCTTATATCACGGCGGCATCAACACCACAGGGAGTGCCGTATGGCTATGTGTTCAACAGATGCAAGATTGTTGCAGCAGAGGGAGTGGACAAGGTCTATCTCGGCAGGCCATGGCGTCCGTATGCCCATACCCTTTTCATGAATTGTGAGTTGGGTAAGCATATCCGTCCGGAGGGATGGTACAACTGGAACAATCCGACAAACGAGAATACCGCTCGTTATCAAGAATATAACAACAGTGGCGAAGGTGCTGCACCGAAGAAGCGTGTGGCATGGAGCCGACAGCTGACAAAGAAAGAGGCAGCACAGGTAACCATCGAGAACGTGTTCAAGCGTAACGATGGCTGGATGCCTGAAAAATAATAATCCCTTTTTAAGTGGCAACCTGGCAACCGTTTTCTTAATATATATACGCGCGTAGGCAGGAAAACTATTATTTAATATATAATATCAATAATTATATAATAGTTATAGAAATAGCCTGCCATGTTGCCAGATTGCCACTTTTCTGTATAGTTTTTGTCTTCAAAATGCTCCAATAGTTAAATCTTTGTCTTAAAAATAAAAAACTTTTAGGAATATTTTGGAGATTAGAGAATTCTAATTATATTTGCACCCGAATCAAACTATAATTTCCATCTCCGTAAGGAGTGGTCTACTAAAAAAGTACGCTAAGTATAAGTCTAATTTTATACGACAGGCAGTGGAAACGCTGCTGAACAAGCGAACTTGAAAATGAATGCTACTAACTAATAATCAAAACAAAACATTTATGCATTTACAAATCAGAAGAGCCTTAACGGCTTCCGTTTTGCCAATGGTTTGTCTTACTGCATTCGCACAGAAGACAGTCACTGGAACAGTGAAGGATGCAAAGGGAGAACCGCTGATCGGTGTGACAGTGTTTGTCGACGGCAAACCAGGTTCCATTACCGACATCGATGGTAATTTCTCAATTCCTAATGCATCGCCTTCATCAAAGGTAAAGGTTTCCTATATCGGTTACAAAGATCAGACCGTTACTCTCGGAAACTCTTCAACAGTAAATATCGTATTGCAGGAAGACAATGCACAGCTCGATGAGGTTGTCGTAGTCGGTTATGGTACCATGAAGAAGAGTGACCTTACTGGTTCTATCTCTTCTGCTGACGGTTCAAAACTTGCAGCAAAGGGTACAACAAACGCAATGGAGGCATTGCAGGGTTCTGTTCCTGGAGCACAGATTACACAGACTTCAGGTCGTGCAGGTTCTAATTTCGATATTCAGATTCGTGGTAAGTCTTCAATTTCCGGTGATTCAAAGCCTTTGTATGTTGTAGACGGAGTTATCTGTACAGATATCAGCTTCTTGAATCCTCAGGATATTGAGCGTATGGATATCTTGAAAGACGCTTCTTCTACTGCAATCTATGGTTCTCGTGCTACAGCCGGTGTTATTATGGTAACAACAAAGAGTGGTACAACACTCGGCAAGAAGGATGAAGGTAAGGTTTCTATTTCATACGATGGTTATTACGGCATTTCAAAGATTGCTCGTATGCCTGAGTATATGAATGCATCGCAGTTCTACAAGTATCGTTTCTCTCAGTTCCTTTCTTCAGGACAGGTTGCTAACGGCGTCTCTACCGTTGCTCAGCCAACATGGAAGATGACACAGCAGGACTTCCTGCAGGGTATGCTTGCAGATACAGAAGACGGAACTTCTGTTCTGAAGAACATGCTTAATAATGGTGAAGGCTATAATTGGCCTGATATGGTAACACAGGATGGTCAGAAGCAGAATCATTATCTTTCTGTAAATGGTGCTTCAAAGACTACACATTATCATTTCGGTGTAGGTTATAACCGTGAGGAAGGCGTTTATAAGAAAGACCTTCAGAATCGTTATAACATGAAGGGTAGCTTGGATACACAAATCAACAAGTATCTTACTGCCGGATTCAGCTTGAATCTTGCTTATACAGAAAATGAGTATGCAAGTGATGATGCAGTAAAGGATGCTTTCCGCCAGGTTCCATTCGCTCGTCCTTACGATGCCAATGGTGATTACAACATCAAGCCGGGTAACTTCGAGGCTATGGGTACAAAGGCAAATCAGTTTACAGATACTGTCAATCCTTTGATATACATGCGTGATGACTCGAAAGAGTCAAACGCATTCCGTATGCTTGGTAATGTCTATCTTCAGATCAAGCCTACAGATTACTTGAGCTTGAAGACAACTTTCTCTCCTGACTACTTGAACTATCGCTCTGGTGAGTATACTGGATCTTCAGGTTCACGTACAGAAACCGCTTCTCATTCTGAGTATACAAGAAAGAACTGGACATGGGATAACCAGATTGACTTTAACAAGACTTTCGGTGACCATTCTTTGAGTGCAATGGGATTGTTCTCTATGACCTATACTGATAAGATGTTAAGCCAGGCAGGTGCAACATCTACAGATAGCGGTGAAATCATGTTTGGAACCAAATGGTTTAATATCGGTTCTGGTACACTCTCAACTGATGATATAAAGACAGCTTATGAGGAAGAAACAATGCTTTCTTATGCAATGCGTCTGAACTATTCTTATAAAGGAAAGTATTTGTTCACTGGTACTATACGTACTGATGGTTCTTCTAAATTCTTGAAGGATTCACGTTGGGGATGGTTCCCGTCTGCTGCTTTGGCATGGCGTATATCGGATGAGAAGTTCATGAAGAATATCTCATGGATTGACAACTTGAAACTTCGTTTGAGCTATGGTGTTACCGGTAATAACTCTGTTTGCCCTGCATATAACCAGGTTGGTGTTGCTGGACCAAATATCTATGCTTTCGGTGCAACGGTAGCTAATGGCTTCTATCCAAGTGGTGTAATCAATGCTAAGTTGAAGTGGGAAAAATCTCATGAGCTGAACTTCGGTGTTGATTTCGGATTCTTGAAGAACCGTATCAACGGATCTGTTGACTTGTATTCAAAGATTTCTACAGATTTGCTTTACCCACGCCAGCTTCCATTGGTTTCCGGTGGCGGTACTGTTTATGACAATGTAGGTAAGGTTCAGAACCGTGGTATTGAGTTCGCTTTGAATACCGTTAATATTCAGACAAAGGACTGGTATTGGACTACAAGCTTCAACTTTGCCCGTAACATCAACAGGGTAAAGAAGATCAATGGTGAGGACAAGATTATCAATGGTACTGAACCTATCACAAAATCATTGTTCGTTGGTTCTCCAATGAATTCGCTCTACTTGTATAAGTGGAATGGTGTAGTATCAGACAAGAACATCACTGTTCCAAACAACGATGCTGCTGTTAAAGCCGGATTTACTCCAGGTGAGCAGGTTCGCTCTTGCGACTACTACCACAAGATTTACGGTTGGTCTGAGGGTATGCCGATTATCAAGGATAATGACGGTAATGGCGTAATCAATGCTGACGATAAGATGATACTTGGTAGCCAGGATCCTTCATGGACTGGAAACATCTCTTCTACTTTGCAGTATAAGGATTGGGATTTCTCTTTCTCTATCTATACAAAGCAGAACTTCACAGTATATTCAAACACATTGGCTGATACATACGACTATGCTTATCGTGGATGGAATAAGATTGCTATGGATTATTATATCCCAGCTGGTACTCTTATCGACTGTGATGGTGTAAATGACGATGGTACAATCATCAACCCTGTATATCAGGAGACAACTCACTATGGTGCTTTCCCATTCCCGAACAGCTCTATAACAAATAATGGTGCCGGTGCTTCTTATGAGAAGAACGTGTACAACGCACTTGCTGTAGACAAGATCTCTTATTGGAAGGTTAAGAATATCACTCTTGGATATACTTTCCCAAAGAAGTGGTTGACTCCATGGGGATGCCAGTATCTTCGCTTGTATGTTAATATTACAAACCCATTTGTAATTACAAAGTATAAAGGATTTGATCCTGAGTGGGCAGATGCAGCCAAGAAGAATGATGGTCCAAGCACTGTGACTTATCAGATTGGTGCAAGCATTAAGTTCTAATAACATTTAAACAAAGATTAAAATGAAAAAGTTTATTATAATGTCTGCGCTTGGATTGGCTACGGTAGCCGGTCTTTCCAGCTGCTCTGATTTCCTTGATACAGACAACAAAAGCACTGCTACTCCAGAGAGCCAGTTTAGCAATATCTCTGGTTGGAATCAGCAGCTTAACAATGCATACTTTGCTATGCGTAATATTTACAGCTCTCCTCTGACTTTCTGCCAGGGTACGGATCTCTATACTGTAGGTCAAGGAGCTGCTGCTCCTGTTCTGCAGTCTTATCAGTTCTCTTCAGATAATGAGGATGTAACAAATCTGTATAAGAATACTTATGCTGCAATCAACTATGCAAACTGTGTGCTGAAGTATTCCAAGAACGATAAGCTTAATGACCAGGCTCGTTTCGTACGTGACTATTGTTATTATATCCTGACACAGCAGTTCGGGGCAGTTCCTTATATCACAGAATATATTGAGTCTGCAAGAACTGATTATCCTCGTACTGATTTGGCAACAGTATATACAAGTGTTATCGATGACTTGAAAGAAATTATTGCTAACGGTAATCTGGATGCTGTAAGTTCTGCAGAAGACGGAAGAGGTCGTGCAAGCATTATTGCTGCCAAGGCTTTGCTTGCAAAGGTTTATCTTGCTGCAGGATGGGATATGCAGACTTCTCTTACAGATGCTGTAAACGGTACTTATACTGTTAATGATCCGAAGGGATATTTTGAGCTCGCTGCTACTACAGCTGCAGAGGTGGCAAATTCTGTTCCTCTGACACAGAGCTTCGACCAAAAGTGGAATTTCGACAATAACGAGGCAGGAAATAATCCTGAAACATTGTTTGCTATCCAGTATGATAGAAATACATCTTCTGATAAAGTAACTGGCGGACATGACCAGCAGCATAACTTCGCTCTTTATATGGGTTCCAACACTCTTGGTGTTAAGGGCGTAAAGAGTACTCTTTGTCCTACAGAGCGTGTTTACTACGCTTATGACAAGGGTGACGACCGTTATGAGGGTACATTCATGACAACGGTTTACGGTTATGATGGAAATGCAGACAAATGGAGCACTCAGGGCTATTGGGCATACTATAATGTAAAGGAAGCTGATCTTAAAAAAATGTCTATTGCATTCAAGTATTTCCCATGGTATACAGAGGATTCTGAAATCGAAACTTATTGCACTGATCATGCATCACAGTTCGTTACTAAGGGCATGAAGAGTAAGACCAAGGTGTTCAAGGTTGCCGAGAACTCTGTTTGCAAGGCTTATACAGTTGACGGTGCTTATGATGCGAAGACATCTGCAACATATACTCAGAGCTTCACTTCTGCACTTCAGAAGATCGGATGTCTGCCTCCAGTACGCAAGTTCGATGATAAGAACACTACAAGTGACTGTTCTCAGTCTGGTGGTGACTATCGTGATGTTGTAGTTCTGAATGCAAGCGAGATTTACCTCGTTGCTGCAGAGGCTTACCTTATGATGGGTGACGATGCTAATTCGCTGAAGTATCTGAATGCTGTACGTACACGTTCTCATGCTTCTTCTCTGGGCTCATTCAGTGATTACAAGCGTTACGACTGGGGTCTCAATGATGTTGGTGGATATGTTTCTTTGGGACAGACCGACAGCTATGGTGTTACAATCAACAAGCTCGATGTTATCCTTGATGAGCGTATGCGTGAAACTCTTGGTGAGTATTATCGTTGGATGGACTTGCGTCGTACCCGTCAGTTGGTTCGTTACAATGTTGCTTATTGCGGACTTACAGTTGCTAACATGACTGGTGGTGACGGACAGATCAAGTGGTTGCGTCCAATTCCAGAGAACGAGATACAGATTAACTCAGGTATCACTGCTGCTGACCAGAATCCTGGCTTCCGTACAACAAGTGCTGGAGAGGGTAATGGTGCTGAGTAATATTCGTATTCTATTAACCGAATAAAAATTGAAAGAAAATGAAACTGAAAAGTATATTATTTTTGATGCTTGGCGTTCTGTTCTCACTTAGCTTTGTCGCTTGTGACGATGATGACGACCCGGTAACACATACTGATGCTTCTACTCTTGTAAATGGTACTTTCAATGGTTCTATTTATGATGTAGACGGTAACGAGAAGGCTTCTGATGTTGTTGTTACAGTTAGCAAGTTCGAGGCTGAAAGCACACAGGCTATCACAGTGAAGATTGTTTCTGCAACTCTGAAGATGGATCAGGAGGCTGTGTTTAATGTAGCAAAGGCTGGTAACGACCGTTATACATTCAGCAATGGTTCTGCTGCTGCTGCAAGAAACACTGGTGGTGTTATTGAAGGTAGCAACCTTAAAATTTACACAACTCTAAGTTCAAAGTTTAAGTTTAATGCTACTACTTCTGCAAAGCGTTATACTATCATTTGCACTAAGAGTGCTGAATAATAAAAAAAACTAAAGGTTCATTGCTGAGTGTCAGCATTCAGCAATGAACTTAACAAAAAAAATAATCATTAATAACTTAAAAACAAAACAATTATGAAAAAGAGTTTACTTTTTGTTGCTGCTATGTTTGCAGCTGTTTGTGCTAATGCACAGGGTACATGGAATGCAGTTCCTTCAACTGCAGCTGTTGGTGATGTTGTTGCTGCTGCTGGAACACCTACAGAAGTTGCTACTTCTGAGATTCAGAACGCTAAGGTTGTTCTCCTTGATGGTGGCGCTGACTGGACAGTAAAGAGCGATCCTGCTACAGCTGAGACTTTCGTGTCACAGGGCAAGACTTTCTCTAATGCTTACATCCAGGGTGGTACTAATGGTGTTGACGCTTCTTTGGACAAGGCTGGTTCTACTTCAGCTCACGTAGAGTTCACACCTGCTGTTGCTGGTAAGGTTTATGTTGCAGCTAAGTATGGTTGTAAAAAGAAGATCTGGACAGCTAAGGTTCCTAACTCAGTTATCGAGGCTGAGGAGCTTGACTTTGCTAAAATGGCCGATTATGCTACAGACGTATGGGGACAGTACATCACTGCTGACGGTGGTCTGGCCGCAGAGCAGGCTACAGACGCTGACGTTTATGCAGCTCTTGCTTATGACGTAGAGCCAGGTAACACATACTTCTTCTGGGTATCAGGTTCTAAGATCATGCTTTGCGGTCTTGCTTTCGATACAAACGGTGCTGGCATCAGCAACGCTGTTGCTGAGAAGGCTAACGTTAACGCTCCTATCTACAACCTCGCTGGTCAGCGCGTAAACGCTAACTTCAAGGGTATCGCTATCCAGAACGGTAAGAAGTTCGTTAACGTTAAGTAATTTATAGCGATTTACTTTTAAAAAGCAATCTGTCTGATTTGACAGATAAAGATAATAGACAAGTTCCTGCATCAAACGGGAGCTTGTCTTTTTTAGTATAGAAAAACACCGTATAAAGGTATATTGGTGATGTTCTCTTGTTGGCGGTATGGCAGCATGGAATAGCGTATCGCTGATATGTCAGTATGCTCCATAAGATAGTTGTGCAGCGAAGTGGCCTTTGTGCTTGTTCCGCCCTTTACCTCTATTGGCATTAGAACACCGTTACGCTGAACGAGAAAATCCATCTCCATGCGAGAGGTGTCGGAACTGTAATAGTAGATGTGATTGATGCCTAATGCAAGCAACTGTTGAAGTACATACTGTTCGGTGAACGCTCCTTTATATTCCATAAACACGTTATCGCCAAGCAACACATCTTTTGCTGCTGTATCTGCCATAGCCCCCATCAGTCCGCAATCGCATAGATATAGTTTGAATGCCGACAAGTCTTCATAAAACTTCAATGGTAATTCCGGCTTTGTCACCTTGGTTATCTTATACACCAAACCAGCATCTACCAACCATTGTATAGCCAGTTCAAATTCCTTGGCTCTGCCACCTTTCTTCAATACTCCATAGACAAACTTCTTGTTTCCTTTCGAAAGCTGACTCAGTATGGACTGCCATACCATATCAATGCGAGGCACTTCCTGGGTCGGAGCATGCTTGGAGAAATCATTGGCATAGTTGGAGAGAATCTCGTTCTGTATAGTGCGCACTTGGTTTGGCAATCTGTTTTCTATATATGTCTTTACAACTTCAGGCATTCCGCCCACATAATAGTATTGACGCAAATAGTCTTTTAGCTTTTCGTGGAACGCATTCATCAGTTCGTGGTCGTTACTGTGCATGAGTTTAAGAAGCTGGTCTTCGTTCATAGCCATAAGGAATTCTTCGAAGTCCATAGGAAACATACGCATTGTTTGCACCTTGCCTACAGGAAAAGAAACACCCGTATGACAGGCAACACCCAATAGTGAACCTGCTACTACTATATGATACTCTGGAGCATCTTCGCAGAAATACTTCAATGCTTCTAATGCCTGTGGAAATGCTTGCACCTCATCCAAGAATATAAGAGTCTTGCCTGGTATTATATCCACTCCAGTCAAAGCACTTAATCCTCGAATAATTCTTACTGTATCAAAGTCGCCAGCATAGATGGCGTGCAGGTTTTCATTCCTGTCACAACTGATGTAAGCAAGGTCTTCGAACTCGTTCCTGCCAAACTCCTTTATGATATAAGTCTTTCCACATTGTCTTACACCGTTTAATATCAATGGCTTATGATGCTCTTGATTCTTCCAATCTACAAGCTGGGCATATATCTTTCTTTTCATTGCTTTACACTTTTAGACACATAAAATAGTTAGAATATCACACTTTTCGACACATCCTAATGTCAAAAGCTTACACTTTCTGACACATAAAATCGTTACAAAGCTACACTTTTCGACACATACATCCAAATATACAGTTATGAACAAATGAGTTGTTATGATTTTTTAACCCCAATCGGTTATTAGGTAACTATTCAGCGATAGTTAGAATGGTCTGGTTCAGCCTTATTCCTCTGTAAGACTTTCTTGAAAATCATCTATAACAGAGTCATATCCTCTTGCGTATGGCAAAAATATGGTTCATCCGGAATATGGAGTGATAGAATATCTAAATGGGTTTTAACAAAAACAATAAAAACACCCAACAGTATTTTCAGGAAGCCTTTGGCTTTACATTGTTCGCCGTAATTCTCTGTCCGAGAGCAAGTTCTCTTCCATCGACTTACAGCACACAATGTCGCAGAGCATGCTCTGCTTCCTGAAAATGCAGTTGGGCGATAAACATTAAAAACATTACCACAATTTGGTGTGGTGCAAAGTTACATATTACAACAATGTTTTTTCTGTTTATCGCTGTATATATTTTCCGATTGGCACATCGTGCCAATGCTTAAAATTCAGATAAAGCCGTAGAGAGCTTGCTCGCTTAAGGCTTTATATGAATTTTGAGCAAGCCGTAGGCTCGGAAAATATATACGGTGTTTTTAATGTTTTTGTATAAGTGTTGGACAGAATCTCCTGTCTACATCACTCCAAATATCAGATGAACCTTAAAAAAACAAACCAACTCGTCAACTCCTCTACTTAAAAAAAACATACCTCCTCGTCAACTCGTCAACTTGTCAACTCGTCAACTTAAAAATAAACCAACCGGACCCACTCTGTCAAAGAGAGTGAGCCCGGTTAAATTATTTATGGTTCGCGATATTAGCCGAAATTACATTCCTGCTGCCTGTGCAAGCCAGTCATAGATGCAGCTGCATACTCCGAAGAGTAATACACCGGCTGTACACAAAGCAAGTGCGAGACGTGTGTTGCAGTCGCTCTTGAAGGTTGGCAATGGCTGATCGGTCTTGTTGATGTACATGCACTTTACAATCTTCAGATAGTAGTAGAGCGACGGTACGGTGTTCAACAAGGCTATGAATACTACTGCGTATGCAAGTGTAGAACCGCCCTTGGCTGCTGCCATGAAGACGAAGAACTTACAGAACATTCCTGCAAACGGAGGGATTCCGGCAAGTGAGAACAATGCCAAAGTCATAAGGAAAGAGAGCTTTGGATTGGTTTCATAGAATCCATCGTAGCAGTTCATCTTGGTGTTGCCACCACCACGGGTCTCAACAACATTTATGATGGTGAACACTGCCATGTTGGCTGCAACATAGATGAGCACGTAGTACATCAGAGATGCAAGACCCATAGCACTGCCTCCAATGACAGCAAGCATGATGTATCCTGCCTGTGAGATGGAACTGAATGCCATGAATCGCTTCAACTCCTTCTGACGAAGGGCAAAGAGGTTGGCAACGGTGATGGTGAGCACGATGACGATGTACATCAGATACTCCCAATACTCTGACATAGGAGCGAATACCTTTACGAGGATTGCCATCAGCGCAAAAGCTGCTGCTCCCTTGGATACCACACTAAGGTAGCCCGTAACAGGAGTTGGCGCACCCTGATAGGTGTCGGCGGTCCAGAAGTGGAACGGTACAAGGCTTATCTTGAAACCTAATCCACTGAAGAAGAACACGAGTCCCATGATTGTAAGAGGAGAGGTGCTGATCTGAGAAGCTACATCACCGAAGTAGAGTGTGCCTACCGCTCCATAGATGAAGGAGATACCGTAGAGCATCACACCGCTTGAGAAGGTTGCTGTAAGGATGAACTTCGCAGCTCCCTCTGCTGAGTTCTGCTTGAACTTGTCGAATGCCACGAGACATGCCATTGGCACACTCGCCATCTCCAGTCCGAGGAAGAACATCATGAAGTGGCCTGATGAAATCATCATATACATACCGAGCAGAGTGCTTATGAGCAACTCGTAATACTCGCCTTCCTTGTTAAGGACATCTTTGCGCTCTACCCATGACTGCGACATGATGAACACGATGAGTGTACCCATGGTGAGAATAATCTTCATCACATTGGCAGCTGGCGTAGACTCATACATTCCTCCGAAAGCCTGAGCCGGCTCTGAAAGGAAACATACTCCAATCTGGCACACCAGAAGGGCGCCTGTCAGCAGGCTCAGCACAGAGTGTTTCTTCTCGCCCATCAGAATGAGGTCGGCGAGGAATACTATTACCAGAACAGCAATAAGTCCTGCTTCCGGTATCATATTAAAAAACTGACTATAATCCATATCTTGTCCTACTGATTTATTAGAGGTTTGTTACTACATTGAGGATCGGACCAACAGCATCGCTGATGGCATTGCTTGCCCAGAGAGGGAAGCTTCCGAGTCCTGCCACACAGAAGATAAGGCAGCATACTGCAAAGCGCTCATCCCAAGTGGCATCGGTAAGTGTGAGGTAATGCTCGTCCTTCACCTTCTCGAAGAGGATGAAACCAACGGTACGCAGGATGTAAACTGCTGTCACAACGATTGAAGTGATAGCAATTACAGTGCAGCAACGATGGAACATATCCGGATTCTCAAACGAACCTGTGAAGATTGTCATCTCAGCAATGAAGCCAGAGAAACCAGGAAGTCCGAGGTTTGCCAAACCAGCAATTACATAACCAACTGAGAGGAATGGCATTATCTTCATCAATCCACCTAACTTACGGATGTCACGAGTGTGGGTACGTCCGTAAATCATACCGATGAGGGCAAAGAAGAGTGCCGTCATAAGTCCATGAGAAAGCATCTGAAGGATTGCTCCTGTGCAGCTTACCTTTGTCATCATCAGAAGAGCGAAGAGCACCAGTCCACAGTGTGACACTGATGAATAAGCATTGATGAACTTAAGGTCGGTCTGAACACATGCAGAGAACGCTCCGTAAACAACAGAGATTGTGGTAAGGATAAGGAATATCCAAGCCAAATCCTGTGCTGCATGAGGCAACAGGAACATTGCGATACGGAAACAGCCATAACCTCCAAGCTTCATCAATACTCCGGCATGGAGCATAGATACTGATGTAGGCGCACAACCGTGACCGATAGGTGACCATGTGTGGAATGGGAACAGGGCACCCAAGACTCCGAATCCGATGAATACGAATGGGAAGAGTACGTTCTGTACCGCTGCCGGGATATGGTTGTTGTGTGCTATCTCAAGGATGTTCATTGTGGAACCTCCATTGAAGAAGTAGATACCTACCAATCCGAGGATGATGAGAGCGGAACCTCCCATAAGCATAAGAGTAAGCTTCATTGCTGCATACTCCTTACGACCGGAACCCCAGTAACCGATAAGAAGGTACATAGGGATAAGGGCTACCTCATAGAACATGAACATCGTGAAGAGGTCGATGCTGATGAAGAAACCATATACTCCGGTGGAGAGCAGTGTGAACCACATGAAGAACTCCTTGGTCAGAGGCTTGAGCTTCCAAGAAGCAAATGTTCCGGTGAACACGATGATGCTTGAAAGCAGAAGCATTACAACAGAGATGCCGTCAACACCGACAGCATAGCTGATGTGGAGAGGTGCGAACCATACTGTGGATGCCTGAAGAATCATCTCCTCAGTGTTTCCTGCAGCACGCTCGCCTACAAAATGCAATGTCAGCCATACGGACATTGCAAGCAGCATTGATGATCCGATGACCATCACTGTGCGAACCTGTTTGACGTCGCGGGCAGCCCAAAGGCCGAGCAGCATCAATACTGGAATTACTACGAATACACTTAATATACTCATATCTCGTTATAATATGCTAAGTAATACTAATGTTAATGCTACTGTACCTGTGAGGAACCATACTGCATACTGGCGAACATCGCCGCTCTGCCATGGACGCAGGGTCTCACCTGCCTCATTAGCTCCCCAAGCAGTAAAGTCGATAAGACCGTTGATGATGTGCTCATCAATCCACTGTACCGGCTTACTTACGAAACGGAACAGAATCTTATGGGTAACGAACATATAAACCTCGTCCATATAGAAACGCTTGTATGCCCAGCGGTGAAGACGTGGGAACGTCTTGTAGAGCTTATCGGCAACAGGCTGCTTCTCACCTTTATATATATAGGTGGCAAGAGCTATGGAGATGATGGCTATTACCGTTGAAGTGGCTGCCACCTGAGGATCGAAATGTACTGTATAAGCTGTTCCTGCCGCACTTACAATCTCACCGAAGCTTGTCCAGTTCCAATCAAGGAAGCCTCCAAGTGTGGTGAACACACCGACACCTACTGTGATAATACTCAAGAAGATGAGTGGGAAGGTCATAGTAAGCGGTGCCTCGTGTGGAGTGTGGTGAGCATGAAGTTCCTTGTTCTCTGTACCCCAGAAGATACCGTAGTACAAACGGAACATATAGAACGCTGTCATGGCTGCCACACCTGTCATCCACCATCCTATGAATGCTGAATGCTCAAAGCATGCTGTGATAATCTCGTCCTTAGAACTGAAACCTGAGAAGAACGGAATACCTGCAATGGCAAGACATGAGATGAGGAAGGTAGCGTGAGTGATTGGCATGTACTTCTTAAGTCCTCCCATTGCTGACATCTCGTTGGAGTGTACAGCATGGATGATACAACCGGCACCAAGGAACAAGCAAGCCTTGAACATGGCGTGGGTGAAGAGGTGGAACAATGAAGCCATATAGCCAAGCTGTGCGTGGTTGTCAAGCACAGCTCCATGATGACCTGGCAGACATACACCGAGGGCTACCATCATGAAGGCAATCTGAGAGATTGTCGAGAAGGCAAGGACACGCTTGATGTCGCTCTGTGCACAGGCTACAGCAGCTGCATAGAATGCAGTGAAAGCACCTACGTAAACAACGATTTCCATTGCCTGTGGAGCATACTCAATCCATATTGGGAACAGACGTGCTATCTGTACTACTCCGGCAACAACCATGGTTGCAGCGTGGATGAGGGCAGATACAGGAGTAGGACCCTCCATGGCATCTGGCAACCAGATGTGGAGAGGGAACATAGCTGACTTACCAGCACCACCGATGAACATCAACACAAGAGCTGTAGGCAGGATGAAACCGCCGGCAGCAGCTGCACGTGAAGCATCACACTGGGTAAAGGCTGTCATGCCTTCTGCTATCTGTACCTCTGTTCCGGTGAACGAGAAGTTGAACGAACCTGTGTAATATCCAAAAATCAGAATACCGATGAGGAAGAACATATCAGCAAAACGGGTTACGATGAACGCCTTCTTGCTGGCATGTACGGCAGCATGAAGTCCATAGTAGAAACCGATGAGCAGATATGAACTTACTCCCACAAGCTCCCAGAACATATACATCTGGAAGATGTTTGTGGCAAGTACAAGTCCGAGCATTGACATGGTGAAGAGGGAAAGGAAAGCGTAGTAGCGCTGGAATCCCTTCTCGCCGTGCATATAACCGAATGAATAGATATGCACCATGAAACTAACAGTAGAGATGACAATCAGCATCATCACTGAGATAGGATCCAGAAGGATTCCGAGGTCGAAGTGAAGTGAGCCGAGTGGCAACCATGTATAGTTATATGGTACAATTGTCGCAAACGTACCGTCGGCAAGACGCGGAGCCATGAAGTACTGGAAAGCAGTGATATAGCTCAGCACCGTTACCAGACCGATAGAACAGGTTCCGATAAGTCCTGCTGCCTTATGCGACCATGCATACTTGTTTCCCGCGAAGTCGGGCAAGCCAATGACGAGAAAACTCAGCAATGGCAAGAGAAGTATCAACAATGAATATGTATAATCCATAACTTATTAATATTTCATGTTTTCAATACTGTTCACCTGATCGCTGTGGAAATTACGGTAAACATTAATAACAATAGCGATAGCAACGGCACTCTCGGCTGCGCTCACACCCATAGAGAAGAGAGTCATGAAGAAGCCCTCGAACTCGCCAGGGAACAACAGACGGTTGAATGCTGCGAAGTTGATGTCTACAGCGTTGAGCACAAGCTCTACGGAGATAAGCATCGCTATCAGGTTACGACGTGTAACGAATCCGTAAACGCCGATGAAGAACAACAGTGCGCTAAGCACAAAATAACATTGTACTGGTACCATAATTACTTATCCTCCTTATCTTTACGTGCAACAACAATTCCACCGATGATACATGCCAGCAGGAATACTGAGATGAACTCGAACGGAAGAACATACTGATACTTGTCGCTTCCAACAAGAGCTGTACCGATTACGTCCATCGGAACCTCTGCATCAGCCATCTCACATGCCTTGAACAAGAACTCGTTCTTCAGCAGTACAACGGCAACAGTGAGGAAACCAGCCAATGTGACAAGGGCTGCTCCAACAGCCTTGCTGCCTTTTACATGCTCAACGAGTCCCTGCAGAGTGCGCTTGCCAACAAGCTGGATGGCGAAGATATACATCATCGTCAAAGCTCCGGCATAGATACTTATCTGCGCAGCACCCAGGAATGTATAGTCGAGGATGAAATAAAGTCCCGCAACGCCGAAGAGGACGAAGAGCAGGAATGTAGCAGCACGCATGATGCGCTTTGTAGCTACACACATCACAGCTGAGCCTAAGATGACTACAGCAAAGATGCCAAACATTATTATATTAGCCATTTCTTACTTGTCCTCCTTATTTTGTTTTGGTGTTAAACTTACCGATTTCCATTGGTGCGCCACCGTCAATGAGGTTTGGAAGGCTACCTCCCTTATAAACCTCCTTATCAAGATGAAGCACGAGCTTTTCGCGGTCGAACACGGCATTCTCGAAATCGTTCGTGAAATGGATTGCACCGAAGTTACAAGCATTGACACAAAGCTCGCAGAACATGCAGTCGCCAAGGTCGTACTGGTAGTCAACCAGCTTGCGCTTCTTCTTACCCGTCTCCGGGTCTTCAACCATTTCAGTCAAAATCTTTATAGAATCGTTTGGACATGCCTTCTCACAGAGAGTACAGCCTACGCACTTGTAGTTCTCGTTCTCATCACGAGTAAAGACAAGGCGGCCGCGGTGGCGTGCCGATATGTGGAGAGTGGTCTTACGGTTCTCCGGATACTGCTCTGTACTCTTAGGTGTGAAGTATTCCACAAGAGTGGTCTTCATACCAACAGCAAGAGTCTTCATCGCAGAACCAATTTCTCCGAAATATGATTTCTTGTTATCTTCCATATCTTTCTTTTCCTCCTTTAATTAAAAGTGCCAGCCGAATGCCACGATGATTGTCATGAGCACAAGGTTGATGAGACATAGAGGCATGAGGTACTTCCACTCGAGCTTCAGTATCTGGTCGATACGAAGACGTGGGAATGTCCAACGCACCCACATCAAAAGCCATACCACAACAAATGTCTTGCCGAGGAACCATACGATGCCAGGAATGTAGTTCATCACAGCATCGAAGCCTTCGATACCGATATTTACAGGTGCCCAGCCTCCGAGGAATACTGTTGTGGCAACTCCTGAAACTACAAAAAGGTTAAGGTACTCTGCCAGATAGTAGAATCCGAATCCCATACCAGAATACTCGGTGTGGTAACCGGCGGTAAGCTCACTCTCAGCCTCAGCCAAGTCGAACGGGCCACGATTTGCCTCTGCGTTACCAGCTACGAGGAACACGAAGAATGCTATAATAGCAGGTACGTGACCTTTGAATATCAGCCAGTTCCAAGGACCTGTCTGAGCCTCTACTATACCGGATATCTGCATTGTGCCTGTAAGAATAACGGCTGTTATCAGACACAGGCCGAGAGACATCTCGTATGAGATGAGCTGTACGGCACCACGCATAGCGGAAACGACACTATACTTGTTGTTACTTGCCCATCCTGCAAGGAAGATTCCGATGACACCGATACTTGAAACGGCTGTCAGCAAGAAGATGCCTACATTGAAGTTGAGCACTTCAGCACCATTGTTCCAAGGCAGGAACGAGAATGTTCCTACAGAAGCGATGATTACAAGGAAAGGAGCAATGAAGTAAAGCAGCTTGTCGGCCTTGTCCACAACAAAGATTTCCTTGATGAGCATCTTGAGCACGTCGGCGAACACCTGGAATACACCCCAAGGACCTACTCGCATCGGACCGAGACGGCACTGGAAGTAGGCACACACCTTACGCTCCATGAATATCAAGATGATTGCCAGCACGGCATAGCCCGCAAGGAGCAGAACGCCAACCAGCACACACTCGATAAGTATCGACAGAAAATCCCCAAGACCGAGAGTCTGACGGAGAAGAGCGTCGAACCATGTTGTTATTATACTAAAGTCAAACATAATTTTATTTTAGAGTTTAGAGTTTTGAATTTAGAATTATCCCCGCTTCAAGGCGAGAACTCTCAATTCTTAATTCTTAAATCTTAATTCTTAACTCGTTTATCTGTCGAGGTCAGGGATTACGAAGTCGATGGCAGCACCGGTAGTGATGAGGTCGGCAATCTTCTGTCCACGAAGCATTGGGTCGAGAGCTCCTGCAAGGGTAAGTCCCATTGGTCGCATCTTCATACGATACGGGCTCTTGTCACCACGTGAGTCAAGATAGATACCGAACTCGCCGCTGGCTCCCTCTACAGAGAAATACCACTGTCCCTCAGGAACCTTGATGATAGGCTTCTGCTTGATGTAGAACTCACCCTCAGGGATGTTATCGATGAGCTGCTCTATGATATCAAGACTCTGATAAAGTTCCTTGATATGAACATAGTAACGGTCCATTGAGTCGCAGCCTGTCATAGTGATTTCCTTCCACTCCACCTTGTCATACATATCGTATGGATGGCGCTTACGGGTATCGTTCTTCCAACCGGCAGCACGTCCTGCAGGACCTGTAACACCGTAGTTGATACAGTTTTCTTTGTCCATAGGACCAACGCCAACAAGACGGTTGTGTGTTATGACGTTGTCACCGAACACGTCAAGATACTCCTGAATCTTCGGACGAAGATACTTACAGAGCTTCTTTGTGTTCTCCACGAAGTTCGGATCTATATCAGCCTGCAGTCCACCGATACGGTAGTAGTTCATGATAAGGCGTCCACCTGTTGTCTCCTCCATAACGTTGAGCACATGTTCACGGTCGCGCATGCAGTAGAGGAATGCCGTGAGGGCTCCAAGGTCCTGAGCTGTACAGCCAAGGAACAGCAAGTGGCTGTCGATACGCTGCAACTCATCCATGATAGTACGGATGTAGCGGATGCGGTCAGACAGTTCTATACCCATAGCCTCCTCGATGACACCTACAAGTGCGTGACGGTGCATCATTGCCGAGAGGTAGTTCAGACGGTCGGTCAATGCCAGGGTCTGAGGATATGTCATACCTTCCCACATTTTCTCTATACCACGGTGGATATATCCGAGGTGTGGATAGATACGCTTTACAGTCTCACCGTTGATGACTGTCTGCAGACGGAGCACACCGTGTGTTGACGGGTGGTTAGGACCGATGTTAACGACATAGTCATCATCAGTAAACAAGCGGTGCTTTGTTTCTGTAAGGTGACCATCAGCATCGAGATTATACTCTACTGTATAGTCGCTCTCCGGTTCGTCTGTCAGAGGGAACTTGTTTGCCTCCGGACTCATGTCAAAGTCCTTACGCAATGGGTGGCCCTTGAAGTCAGTACGCAGGAAGAGACGACGCATGTCTGGATGACCGAGGAACTTGATGCCTACGAAGTCGAAGACCTCACGTTCAAGCAGGTCAGCACTCTTCCAAAGGTTTATTACTGTAGGTATTACGTCGCTGCCGTCCACCTTCTTTGCTATTGTGCGTACGGAGCATCGTTCGTTGTTCTCTGTATTCTCGAGGATGTAGATACATCCGAGACCTTCTTCGCCGAAGTCCTCACCGATTATGGTAACAAGGTAGTCGAAATGTTTCTCGTTCTTCAGCTTTGCCATCTCACGGGCGAAGTCCTCGAATGTGAGTTCAATATTATTCAGTTTCATGTCTTATACCTTATTATATTATACGGTTTGAGTTTTCTCTGCATCGTTTGCCAAGTCGCCGCACTTGAAGTCCGCCGGCACATCGGTAACGATGATTGGCTCCGGATGACCGAGCTTCTGTGAATCCTGAAGGTTCTCGTTGCTCAAGCCGCGAAGTCCGCCCTTGCTCATTGAGAGTTCCTTCTCCTCCTTGGTCATCTTGTGGTTTGCGCCACCAAAGAATTTCTCGATCTTCACCTTGCGCTGCAGCTGCATCATGCCATAGAGGATTGCCTCAGGACGTGGTGGACATCCTGGCACATAAACATCAACCGGTACAAGCTCGCTGATGCCACGAACCACGTTGTAGCTCTTTTTGAACGGACCACCGCTGATGGTACATCCCCCCACAGCCACTACATACTTAGGCTCTGCCATCTCGTCGTACAAGCGTTTGAAAACCGGTGCCATCTTATTGGTGATGGTTCCTGCACACATGATGAGATCAGCCTGGCGAGGAGAGTTACGTGTTACCTCAAAACCGAAGCGAGAGAAGTCATAACGAGCACAACCCACAGACATGAACTCGATACCACAGCAACTGGTACCGAAGGTCAATGACCACAAGGAGTTGCTTCGTCCCCAGTTGATAACCTGGTCGAGCGAGCCGAGCACCACGTTGCATCCGCCCTCATGGAGCTGCTCAACAATCTTCTCAAGCGTCTCGTTGTCCTTAAACTCGTCGTAAGGAATACTCTTGATAACGGGTTTTCTTACTTCCATTCCAACGCTCCTTTCCGCCATGCATAAGCAAGGCCAAATACTAACACTAACAGGAAGAATCCGATGCTACACAAAGCCATCGGTCCAAACTGCTTGACTGCTACAGCCCATGGATAGAGGAACACTGTCTCGATATCGAACATCAGGAAAAGGATGGCAAAGAGATAGTATCCAACGTGCATCGGCAACCAAGATGTGCCGCGCGTCGGAATACCGCACTCAAAGGGTTGTCCCTTTACTGGATTGTACGAACGAGGACCTACGAGTTTCGCAACTACGTATGCTCCAACGACCAATACAACTGCCGTCAAGATAACGGTAATAAATAGTATAAAAT
>ERZ1027266.342-NODE-342-length-32940-cov-6.765820_pt1 | contig 32940 bp, 25 predicted proteins | sample MGYA00519257_ERZ1027266 | MGnify/ENA primary metagenome ERZ1027266 (study PRJEB26926, sample SAMN06164683) | human gut metagenome | biome: ENVO:00009003; feature: ENVO:2100002; material: ENVO:00002003 | host: Homo sapiens | place: USA | collected 2012 ... | reverse complement strand
AAAGTACTTGGCTGGAAGCGGCCTGGGAGGATAGATAGCTGCCGGTTAGAAAAAAGACATGTCATGTGACATGTCTTTTTTCTTTTACCGTCAGCTATCTTATGACCAGCAGCGGGCCTGGCTGCCCAGCCACCGTGCCTAAAGGAGCTTTGCGACGCATAGGCACGCTTGTGGCGAGGCGTGTCGAAAAGCATGTTTACATGCTTTTTGACTGAGGATAGAATCTACTATTATGCAGTTAATTCAGCCGCGGCAACTTCGTAATGAAGTATTGCTGGTCGCGAGAGGTATATCGTTCCAGTCAGCAGCAATTTTCCTGTGCCCAAAGGGCACAACGCAAATTTCGCATGGAAGCAGGACGAAACTTCGGTAAAATTTGTCAGAAGTTAACATTTTGTTACATACCCTTGTTTCTCTGCTTCCAAATGCTCATTTGCTAAAATTGCTATTCCTTGCACGATATTACCTCTCGCTCAATTCACTTGTATTGAAAAACTAGTCTTGCATAAATGTAGCTAGGAGATTTGTGACGTAAAAAAGCGCCCCGATTCATATTTCTATGAGTCAGGGCGCTTTTTATATCCTAATGGATGAAGTTCTTACTAAATCCTTACTTTAAATATTTTTGGATTAACTCCATATCAGGTGTTGTGTAATAAGTATTCTGGTTTGTAAAAATAACAAAGCCGGGTTTGCTGCCTGCAGGCTTCTTTACATAGCGTCTTTGTACGCAGTCGACAGGAACATTGCTGCCGTCGCGGGCCTTGCTGAAATATGCAGCCAACTGTACAGCAAGATCAATATCCTTCTGACGTGCTTCCGGCAGCGACGTTTTCAAAATAACGTGCGAGCCGGGGATATCCTTGGTATGGAACCATAAATCCTTAGGATTACCCAAGGTAAAGGTAACATAATCGTTCTGCTTATTGTTTTTGCCGATATACAAATCTGCTTCAGAATTTAAACGGATATGCAGAGGCTGCGATTTTTGCAGTCCGGCATTTTTCTTCTTTTTATTCGTGTCCTTAAGCAGACCGCTGCTGAGCATTTCCTGATTGATTTCCTCAATTTCTTCCTTCGTTGTAGCGGTAAGCAGCGAAGCGTCCAGACTTTCCAGATAGGCAAGCATTTCTTCCGTAGATTTCTGCTGGATACGCACTTCGGTTTGAGCGCGCTTGTACTTATTATAGCGCTTGTAATAGGCCTGTGCGTTTTCCGTAGGCGAAAGGATTGGTGAAAGGCTGACCGTAACCGGTTCGCCGTCATAAATATTGATCAGCTCGGCGCTTGTCTGGCCTTTTTTTATCTGATAGATATTGGCCATGATAGTATCTGCCAGCATACGCTGTTCCTCTGCATTGGCTGCATGAGCTAAATCTTCTTGCAGAGCCTGCAGCTTTTTCTTAAGTTTGGCGGTTTCGCTGTTCACCAGCTTTTGCAGCTGTTCGTGGCGTGGAAGCTGGATTGGCTTCAGGCTGACAGCAAAATTCAGCGCACTGTTGATATCGGCAAATTCTTTGACCTGCATGCCTTCCTGCACATTTTGCGGAGGCAATACCAGCAGAGTTTTCACCTGATTTGTGCGGCTGATGAGCGCATAGACCGGATGCTTGGCGGCCTGCGCCTGCAAATCTGTCTGCAGCTTGCCGATAACCTGCGCCAGGGACTGGCAGGCGGAGGTTTCCAGACGTACCTCCTGCGGCAGGATATCTGCAGCGGCTAAAAGCTCTAGCGTCGTCATTTTGCCGACACCGGTGGTAGCACTGATAAAGGCCTTGGCGAAGTTGGCTGCAGGCAGACTGTTGGCAGTCTGCACAATTTTTGCCGGGTCATCAGTCAAAAGGTTAAGTCCTTCCTGTGGCGGGGGCGCAATATAGGCTTTGCCGGGCAGGATAGTGCGATAGCTGCTCTGTGCTGCGCTTACATGCTTCAGAGAGTCGATAATAACATCATCCTGCGTAAGAATGATATTACTGTTTTTACCGGTAAGCTCAAAAATCAGCTTTTTGGTAATAATTTTACTGGAGGCGCCTAAAAGATCTATTTCCAGCGTAATAATGCGGTCCAGGCCGCTTTGGCTGATTTTTGTGATGCGTCCTTCCTCCAGATGCTTGCGCAGAAGCATACAGAAGGTGGGTGGAGTTTCCGGGTTTTCCGGCAGCTGCTGCGGCAGATAAAGCACACAGCTGCCGTTGTGCATATCCGCCAGCAGGCTGCTTGTATCGCGGGTTCTGCGGACGAGTAGCAGAAGTGACTGCGGATTAGGCATATATACCTTATATATTTTGCTGCCCAGCAGTTCTTCGTTTAATGTATCTGTAAGCAGCTTTAAAGTTAAGCCTTCAATGTTCATAGGGACTCCTTTCGATGCAGGCTCGGCAAAGTTTTTTGAACCTGCGGGAAGACAATGCTAATTTATTATTTATCATATTATACTCCATTACCTGCAACAAGTATAGCAAAACAAAAATGGGCCATTTCTTTATCTAAGCGACGAAAAACGAAGAAAAATGCTGAAATCATTAGAGAAATGTGGTATAATAGATTTTCAAGATAAGATTGAAGCAAAAATACTTATCTTTTAAGCTGAAAAAATCACCTTTACTGGTGAAGATGGAGGAGGAAGCCTGTGTTAAAAAGTATGACCGGTTTCGGCCGTGGTTCCTACGAGGATGCAGATTTTTCTGTTAACATTGAAATGAAAACAGTGAACCACCGGTATAACGAGGTTGCTATCCGTTTACCGCGATTTTTGAATCCTTTGGAGGATAAAATCCGCAAAACTATTTTAAAAACCGTTAGCCGTGGACGTATTGATGTGTTTATTACTGCTGATTATAATGTCAGCGGCAACTGCACTCTGAAGGTTGATAAAAACCTTGCTGCTGCCTATCATAAGGCATTGCAGGAGGTAGGCGTTGCTATCGGAGCCGACGCTGCAGGTATTAACGCTGCTGCAGAAATTCTCTATTTATCAAAATGCCCTGATGTAATTAACGTTAAGGAAGGCTTTTTTGATGTAGAAAGTGTTTGGCCTAAGGTTGAACAGGCTGTTGAGCAGGCTGTTGCTAATCTGGTAGCTATGCGTGAAACTGAGGGTGGCAATATTTATGGTGATTTTATCTACCGTGCAGATTTGATTGCCGAAAAGCTGGCACAGATTGAGGAGCGTTCTCCCTTAGTTGTGGAAGAATATCAGGCTAAGCTGCAGGAGCGTCTGACTAATCTGCTGGCTGACAATAATATCAAGGTTGAGCCGGAACGTCTGCTTCAGGAGGTAGCAATTTTTGCTGACCGTACCAGCATTACGGAAGAAATTGTCCGCTTGAAGAGCCATATCAAGCAATTCAAGACCATTATTGCTTCCGACCAGCCGGTAGGACGTAAGCTGGACTTCCTTATCCAGGAATTCAACCGTGAAGCAAACACCATTGCTTCCAAAGCAAATGATTATACTATGGCGCAGATTGTTGTAGAAATTAAGGCGGAAATAGAAAAAATCCGTGAGCAGATTCAGAACATCGAATAAAACTGGAGGAAGTTATGGATATAAAGCTAGTTAATATCGGCTTTGGCAATATTGTCGCAGCCAACCGCATTATTTCTATTATCAGTCCGGAATCAGCACCGATTAAACGTATTATCCAGGAAGCCCGTGATAAGGGCATGCTTGTGGATGCAACCTACGGACGTCGTACTCGTGCTGTAGTTGTTGTGGACAGCGGTCACATCATCCTGTCTGCGGTACAGCCGGAAACTGTAGCCAACCGTCTGGTGGCACAAACTGCTGATTCTGAAGAAGAGGAGTAATTGGATCATGAGCAACGATATTGATAATGTTACTCCCAAGGGAGTACTTCTTGTAGTATCCGGTCCGTCGGGAGCAGGCAAAGGAACTATTTGCCAGATGCTGAGAGACCAGCTGCCGGATTTAGGTTATTCTATTTCTGTTACTACACGCGCACCGCGCACGGGTGAGGTTGACGGAGAAAGCTATTTCTTCAAGACAATTCCCGATGTTAAGCAGATGATCGAAAAGGGCGAGCTGCTGGAATATGCCGAGGTATACGGCAATTATTACGGCACACCGCGCAAATACGTGGAAGAGCAGCTGGAATCCGGCCGTGACGTACTGCTGGAGATTGATATTCAGGGTGCCTTGCAGATTAAAAAGCGCTTCCCCGAGGGCGTCTTTGTTTTCATCGTACCGCCTTCCTTAGATGAGCTTTCTGCACGTATTTATAAGCGTGGCACCGACAGCGAGGATGTTATTAAGCGCCGTATGGCTTCCGCAGCCAGCGAGCTGACCTACGCTGCAGAATATGACTATATCATCGTTAATGATATTGCGGAAAAGGCAGCGCAAAAGGTGCTGACAATTATGGAGGCTGAGCGTTACCGCGTAGCCAGAACATATTTTATTGTTGATAAGATTTGTAAAGCTAAAAAATAAATTTACATTATGCAGCAGTCTGCTGTGTGAACCATGAAATACTTAAAGGAGTGATTCTATAATGTCTATGGTAGATCCGTCTATTGACTATTTGGCAGAAAAAGTAGATAGCAAATACACTTTGGTTATTTTGGCAGCAAAAAGAGCACGCGAGCTCACTATTCCCGGCGTAAATTCCGCGGAAAAAGAGGTCAGCGCTGCGCTGAAGGAAATTGCTAACGATACTATTACCTACGAGCGTACTAAAAACGTATAACAGCGGGAGGGTAAAACCTTGTTAAAGGGCAAAAAAATTGTTTTGGGAGTAACCGGCGGTATTGCCGTTTATAAGGCTGTAGATCTTGTCAGCCGTCTGCGTAAGCAGGGCTGCGAGGTACGTGTGGTCATGACTGAGCATGCACAGCAGTTTGTTACTCCGTTAACCTTCAAGGAAATCAGCGGTAATGCTGTTGCTACCAGTATGTGGAACAGCAACCAGGAATTTAATGTCGAGCATATTGCTTTGGCAAATTGGGCTGACGCTTTCTTAGTTGCGCCTGCTACCGCTAATATTCTGGCTAAAATGACATATGGCATTGCGGATGATCTGCTGAGCACTACGCTTTTGGCAGCTCAGGCACCGATAGTTGTTTGCCCCGCAATGAATACCGGTATGTATCTTAATGCTGCAACTCAGGAAAATATCGCTAAGCTGCAAAGCCGCGGTATTACTGTAATGCCGCCTGCTTCCGGACATCTTGCCTGCGGCACCAGCGGCCCCGGCCGTCTGCCTGAACCGCAGCAGATTGTGGAGTTTATGAGCAGCTTTTTTGCCGGCCGTGAGGGCGACCTGCGTGGGCTGAAGGTACTCGTTACCGCAGCAGGCACACGTGAGCCGATTGATCCTGTCCGCTTTGTTGGCAACCGTTCCAGCGGCAAGATGGGCTATGCTGTAGCTCAGATGGCTGCCGAGCGCGGTGCCGAGGTACTGCTTATCAGCGGTCCTTCCGCTCTTGCCGTACCGCCTAATGTGAAGGCAGTGCAGGTTGAATCGACCAATGAAATGCTGGAGGCCTGCCTTGCAGCCTACGATGGCGTAGATATCGTTATCAAGGCAGCAGCAGTTGCCGATTACCGTCCGCGTGATGTGGCAGACCAAAAGATTAAGAAGAAAAACGATGACGCTCTGACTGTCGTTATGGATAAGAATCCGGATATCCTCAAAACCTTGGGTGCTAAGAAAACGCATCAGGTATTGGTTGGCTTTGCTGCAGAAACGCAAAATCTGCTGGCTAATGCCCGCGAAAAGGTAGTCAAGAAGAATCTCGATATGATTGTAGCCAACGATGTTACGGCTGCCGGTGCCGGTTTCAATTCCGATACCAATATCGTTAAGTTCCTCTATGCCAACGGCGATGTATGCGAGCTGGAGCAGATGCCTAAGGTTGATGTGGCGAACCGTATATTGGACGAGGCGTTGCGTATTCGTAGAGAGCGCGTATAAGGCCGCATCTGCGTCATGACCGCTCCTCGACGTACTAGAAGTACGCCATCGTCGCAATCATATAGCATCTGCAGCCTTCTCCGCACTCTTTGGAGTAGGGATTGCAAGGTCGCATCTGCGTTATGACTGTTTCTCGATGCAGCAGTAGTACGCCGTCGTCGCAATCATATAGCATCTGTAGCCTTCTCCGCGCTCTTGGAAGATAGGCTTGCAAGGCTACGTATGCATTATGACTCTATATATAATAGAATTGAATTCTATTTAGCATAAGCAGTTGCAACAAAGTATTTTCACATATTTTTCGTAAAAAAAGTACTTGTCATTATCTTGATTTTGTTATATAATGGCATCTGTAAACAATTTAACACAACTCATCAAGAGCGATGGAGGGAATGGCCCTGTGAAGTCGCAGCAACCATTGCAGCGTGACAGCTGTAAAACGGTGCTAAGTCCTGCAGTATATCTGTAAGATGAGAATGCTAAGAGTAATAATTTAAGGCGTTCTCATTACGAGAACGCCTTTTCTTATACCATCTAAACACTCTCAACAACGTTTTTTATTTATGAAAGGAGCTACCAATGAGAAAATTATTTACTTCCGAATCCGTTACCGAAGGTCATCCCGATAAAATAGCAGACCAAATTTCCGATGCTGTGCTTGATGCCATCCTGGCTCAAGATCCTAAAGGCCGTGTTGCTTGCGAAACTATCGTTACTACCGGTCAGGTTCACATTTTCGGTGAAATTTCTACCCAATGCTATGTTGATATCGCACACATTGCCCGCGAAACCATCAACAATATCGGCTACAACCGTGCAAAATTCGGTTTTGACGGAAACACCTGCGGTGTGCTGATTTCCATCGACGAGCAGTCCCCTGATATCGCTATGGGCGTTGACAAAGCGCTGGAAGCTAAGGAAGGCAAGGCTGCTGAGGAAGAAACCGGTGCCGGCGACCAAGGCATGATGTTCGGTTATGCAACCAACGAAACCGAAAGCTACATGCCGATGCCTGCATATCTGGCTAACAAGCTGGCTCTGCAGCTGACCAAGGTTCGTAAGGAAGGCGTGCTGCCTTACCTGCGTCCGGACGGCAAAACTCAGGTTACCGTTGAATATGATGACGGCAAACCTGTTCGTGTAGATACTATCGTTATTTCTTCCCAACATGCACCGGAAGTTTCCAACGAGCAGATTCGCAAAGATATTATCGAAAAGGTTATTGCACCGATTGTTCCCGCAGAAATGTTGGATGCGGAAACCAAATACTACATCAACCCGACCGGCCGTTTCGTTATCGGCGGTCCTCAAGGTGACGCTGGTCTGACAGGTCGTAAAATCATCGTTGACACCTATGGCGGTATGGCTCGTCATGGCGGCGGTGCTTTCAGCGGTAAGGACCCCTCTAAGGTTGACCGCAGTGCTGCTTATGCTGCACGTCACGTTGCTAAAAACATTGTTGCCGCAGGTTTAGCAGATAAATGCGAAATCCAACTGGCATACGCTATCGGCGTAGCACATCCGGTTTCCGTTCTGGTTGAAACCTTCGGCACCGGCAAAATCAGCGAAGACAAGATTGCTGAGCTGGTTCGCAAAAACTTCTCCCTGAGCCCGACCGGCATTATCCGTGAGCTGGATTTGCTGCGTCCTATCTACAAGCAAACTGCTGCTTATGGTCATTTCGGCCGTACCGATGTTGACCTGCCGTGGGAGCATACTGAAAAGGCTGCTGCACTGCGCGAGCAGGCAGGCCTGTAAGCTAAATTAAAACTGTCGAAAGCACGCTGTCCGCAGCGTGCTTTTTCTATGCCTGCCGGCGGCTTTGCACTTGCTAACTTCTCTTGATAAGATGTATAATATTATTATCTATAACTATAATTTGTCCACGATAAACTCAGCTGAATTTAAACTTACCCCATTATAATTAACCCAAGGGCATGGTGCAGGGAGGAAAGAAAGTGAATTTACAGAATCGCAAGGTTAAGATAGCTCTAGGCCTGCTGTTGGCGGTATGCGTAATTATCGGTTACCGTATTTACAGTAATATCCAGGCTGATAAGGCGCGTGCTGCTAAGCTGTCGCAGGTACGCAATGTGGCGGTCGTTACTGCTCACCCCGTAAGGCAGACGATTGTTCCCAGTCTGAGCTTTTCCGGCAGTCTGGATCCGGAATGGCAGGCAGAGGTTGCCGCTAAGGTGGATGGACGCTTGGAAAAGGTTTACGTCCGTGAGGGTGACCGTGTGAGCCGAGGACAGGTGCTGGCAATTTTGGAGCAGGCTGATACAGATGCCAATCTGTTAAGTGCCAAGGGCAGCTTTTTGGATGCACAGACAAGCCTGCGTAAGGCGGAAACAGATTTGCAGCGTTATGAAAAGCTATATGCTACGGGTGCGGTTTCGCAGCAAGTGGTAGATGATTACCGCTTTGCGCGTGATAATGCTGCAGCCAAGCTGGAGGCTGCCAGAGGCAGTCTGCGGGCGATGGAGTCTAAATCTGAGGGCACGGTGCTGACAGCGCCTGCTGACGGTATTATTTCTAAGCGTTATTATCAGGAGGGCTACTATTCAAAGGCAGGTACGCCTATTTTTGCCGTTGCTGATATCTCTATGCTGAAAACTACGATTCATATTCCCGAAGGCCAGATTGCCGGTGTACATGTCGGCAATGAAGCAAGCATTACTCTGCCCGCTTATCCCGGTAAAAAGCTGATAGGTAAAATTACCCGCATCGCTCCGGTTGCGGATTTGCCGGCGCATACCTTTGCGGCAGAGGTGAGCGTGGATAACAGCGAAGGTCTTTTAGCTGGCGTCTATGCCAACGTTACGCTTACAGCTTCACCTAAAGCTGATGTGCTGACTATTCCGGTGCAGGCTATTGTGATGCGTGATGACCAGCAGACGGTATTTGTTGTTGATGACAAGGGCGTTGTACAGCGTCGTGTGCTGAATGTCGGTTATACGAATGATAAGCTGGCTGAAATAGTGAGCGGACTGGATGAAAAGGATACTATTGTTATCGAAGGACATAACAAGCTGCGTGAAGGCAGCAAGATAGATTTGAAAAAGGCTGGTAAATAACGATGATTGGAACATTTATCAAGCGGCCGGTCTTTACTACCATGTTTATTTTGCTGTTGGTAGTGTTCGGTATCCGCTGCTATCCGGAAATCGGCGTCGATTTGAATCCTGATGTTGATTTGCCTATTGTCAGCGTGCGTGTTACCTACAGCGGTGCTTCGCCGCAGGAAATGGAAACGCTGGTTACCAAGCCGATTGAGAACCGCGTCAGCCAGGTTTCGGGTATCAAGACGTTGTCTTCCACTGTGCTTGAAGGCTACAGTGAAACGGTTCTGGAATTTAATATCGGTGTAGACCCGCAGGTGAAGGCCAGTGAGGTGCGTGAAAAGGTTGCCAGCGTGCGCAAGGCGCTGCCGGATGATATTGATGAGCCGGTAACACAGACGGTAGACCTCAACTCCCGCGCTATTGTAGCCTATACCTTTGCTTCGCCTTCGCGCAGCCGTGGTGAAATCCGCCGCATTGTGGAGGATAATATCAAGGATGAGCTGCAGATGGTGGAGGGTGTTTCCGAGGTTACCGTTGTCGGTGCCAGCCAGCGTGCTATCCGCATTGTGCTGAAGCCGGAAAAGCTGGCGGAATATGGTATTGCCTATCAGACAGTGCGCAGTAAGCTGAACGCCAACAACTATAATACTCCCGGCGGCAAGGCGAAAAATGACGCTATGGAAATTACTGTGCGTACCTTGGGCAAGTATAACAATATCAATGATATTAAGCAGGTGGTAGTTGCTAATCATAACGGACGCCCTGTTTATATCAGTGAAATTGCCGATGTGCTTGATTCCTGGGAGGATGAGGATACCTTTGCCAGCGCTAACGGCGTTCCCTGTGTTATGACCTTTGTGCGTAAGCAGTCCAAAACTAATACTGTTGATGTTACCGATAATGTCAATGCCAAGATGGAGGAACTGAAGCACAGCAATCTGCCGCCAGATATCATCGTTGATAAGGTACGCGACCAGTCCAATTATATCCGCGATAATATTGCGGATGTCTGGAATGCGATTCTTTTCGGCGGTTTTCTGGCGCTTTTGATAACATATCTGTTCCTGCGCAATTTCCGTGCGACTATTATCGGCGGCCTGTGTATTCCTACGTCTATTATCGCCACCTTCTTCATGATGAAGGTTATGGGCTTTACGCTGAATAATATGTCACTGATGGCTTTGAGCCTTGCAGTCGGCATTTTGATTGATGATGCGATTGTAGTAATTGAAAATATTTTCCGCCATATCGAGATGGGGCAGACGCCGTTTGTGGCAGCCAGGGAAGCGACAGAAGAGCTGACGCTGGCAATTTTGGCGACGTCCCTGAGCTTAATGGCTGTATTTGTGCCTATCGGCAATATGGGCGAAACCATCGGCCAGTTCTTCAAGCAGTTCGGTCTGACGGTTGCTTTTGCGGTAGCGTTCTCTACTATCGTAGCCTTTTCGCTTACGCCAATGGTTTCGGCGTATTGGATTAAGGCAGAAACCGAGGAGCAGAGCAGCAAGGAGCGCACGCATTTTGTGCAGAGGGCTCTCGATAAATTTGAAGCAGGCTTCCAGTCCGTGCGTGAAATGTATGACAGCTTAATGGCCTGGGCTTTGGAAAGACCTAAGAAGGTTGTTGCCGTAGGTATCATTTCGCTGTTGCTGAATTTGCTGCTGCTTCCATTTGTGGGCACGGAATTCCAACCTACATATGATTCGGGTGAATTCAGCGTCAATGTTAAAGCGCCCATAGGCACCAGTCTGCAAAAAACGGTAGAATTGGCCAAACCGTTGCAGCAGGAGATTTCGCAGCTGCCGGAGGTCAAAATCGTGGCGCTTAATATCGGCAACGGCCGTAATCCTGTTAACCAGGGATCGTTGGATATCCGCCTGAAGCCAAGCAATGAGCGTGAACGCAGCATGCAGCAGATTATGGATGATTTGCGCGGACGCTTCCAAAATGTTGAAGGCCTGAAGGTTACCGTTGTATCAAACCAGGGCGGCGGCCGCGGTGACAGCCGTCCGGTGCAGATCGGTCTGCGCGGCAGCAATATCAAGGAGCTGAAAAATTACGCTCAGCAGCTGGCAGATATGATACGCCGGACTGAGGGTGCGACCGATGTTGATATATCCGATTCGGAAGAGCAGCCGGAAATTGTGGTCAAGCTGGACCACGCCAAGGCCAGTGAATTCGGTCTTGATGCTACGGAGGTTGGTAAGGTTGTTGAAATGGCAATTATGGGCAAAAGCACCAGTAACAGCTATACCATCGGTGACAATGACTATGATATTATTTTGCAGCTGGAGCAAAGTCAGCGCACTAATATCAATGATGTTATGAACCTGCGCATTTCTTCCTCCTCAGGTCAGTTTATCCGCTTGGGTGATATTGCAGATGTGCGCTACGGCAGCGGTCCTACACGCATTGAGCGTGAGGATAAGCAGCGTCAGATCGTTGTTTATGCCAACACAGTAGGTATTTCGCCCGGTGATTTAATCAGCAAGGTGCGCAACGAATATATTCCCGAGCTGAATTTGCCGCCGGGATATAACTATAAGATGATTGGTCAGGCCGATAATATGGCACGCTCCTTTAAAGAGGTTTATAAGGCCGTTATTCTGGCCATAGTTGTGGTATATATGGTGTTGGCGGCGCAGTTCGAAAGCTTTTCGCAGCCGCTGATTATCATGGTATCACTGCCATTTGCGATTATCGGCGCTATCCTGGGCCTGCTTGTTGCAGGACAGACGGCGAACATGATGAGCATGATTGGCTTTACGATGCTTTTGGGCCTGGTTACCAAAAATGCAATTTTGCTGATTGACTATGCCAACCAGGAGCGGGAAAAGGGCATGTCTATCCGCGAAGCAGTGCTTCTGGCCTGCTCACTGCGTCTGCGTCCTATTCTGATGACAACATTGTCTACGATACTCGGTATGCTGCCGATTGCTTTGGGCATCGGCGAGGGTGCGGAGCTGCGTCAGTCTATGGGCGTGGTGCTTATCGGCGGTTTAACAACCTCCACCTTGCTGACGCTGGTGGTTGTTCCGTTGATTTATCTGCTCTTTGAGGAGTGGAAGGCGAAAAACTATGTGCAAAGAGGAGAATAGGCGTGAAACAGTTGACACCTAAGGCCTTTGCCGATTATCTGGCAGAGGCTGCAGAAAAAATCCGTCAGGATGGTTTCAGTATTGTTAAGGATAAGCCGATTAATTATGGCCAGCAGATTGCAGTACAGTTTTGTGAGGCCAAGGCATCCGTGAATATATATAACGGCAAAAAAGGACTGACGCATGTTTATAACGGCGACAGTGCCTTAAAGCAAAGATTACTGCTGCTGCTTGAAGGAGTGCAGAATGCGTCTGAGGGGCTGCAGCCTGCGGATGTGGGAGCAATGGTAACTAACGGTCTGTGGGCAGGCAGTGATGAATCCGGTAAGGGTGATTTCTTCGGCAGCCTGGTTGTGGCGGCCACAGTAGTGGACAACACAACGGCAGCGAAGCTGCAGGCTGCAGGCGTTAAGGACTGCAAGCTGCTGACTGATAAAAAAATTCTTGAGCTGGAGGATGTTATCAAGTCTACAGTTGTTGATTTCAGCGTACTGGAGCTGAAGCCCAAGATTTATAATCTGCGCTATGAGCAGGTGGCTGCCGCCGGCGGCAAGCTCAACCAGCTTTTAGGCTACGGACATGTGGCGGCTTTGAGTCAGGTGCTGGAGCGGCAAAAGGATTGCCACAGCGCTTTAATTGACCAGTTCACCCAGTCTACGGTAAACTTAAAGGCTTTGCAGCAGCGCTTTCCGGGCTGCAGTGTGCGCCAACAGCCTAAGGCAGAAAGCAACCTGGCGGTTGCCGCTGCCTCGGTGTTGGCCCGCGCCCGCTTCTTACGGACAATGGAAGAGCTGGCGCAGCAGGCCGGCGTAGGCGAGCTGCCGAAGGGCGGCGGCGAGCAGGCAACGGCTTGCGCCCGCCGCTTAGCAGAAAAATACGGCAAGGATGCTTTGCGTGAATATGTAAAGCTGCACTTTGCTAATTACAAAAGAGTGTAGAGATTATGAAAAAACTAATTGTTAACGCAGATGATTTCGGTCTGCATCCTTTGATTAACGCAGGTATTATCAAGGGCTATAAGGAGGGCTTTATTACCAGCGCCTCGTTGATGCCCAGTGCTCCCTGCTGGCAGGAGGCAGTAAAGCTGGCGCAGGAAAATCCTCAGCTCGGTATAGGTGTGCATCTGACGCTTGTCGGCAGCGTGGCACCGGTGCTGCCTGCAGGCAAGGTCAGCAGCCTTTTGGATGAGCAGGGACTGTTTTTGCCGGATTACGTTGCCTTTGCCAAACGCTTTTACAGCGGCAGCGTTAAGCGCAGTGAGCTGGAAGCGGAGCTGCGCGCGCAAATCGAAAGGGCGCTGGAAGCAAAAATAAACATTACGCATATCGACAGTCATCAGCATACTCATGTGCTGCCGGGAATTAATGCACTTGTGTTAAAGCTCTGTAATGAGTATAATATTATAAGGGTACGTATACCTAAGGAGGCCTATACCTTTACCGGAGGCTATCATACAGGTATCGGCAGAATGATCGGACGCAGCGGACTCAGCTTTTGTGCTCAGCTGGCGGCGCAGCGCGCCGACAGCCTTGGGCTAAAGCATCCGCAGCATTTCTTCGGCATGCTGGCGGGAGGTCATCTGAATGCGGAGCTGGTAGGCAATATCCTGCGTCAGCTTCCGGATGGCGTAAGCGAGCTGATGACGCATCCCGGTCTTGATTCTGCTGCCTTGGGCAAAATATTTCCCTGGCAATATCATTGGCAGGAGGAAATGCAGGCGTACCTTGACAGCGGCAATAAAAAGCTGCTGCAGCAGGAGCAGATTCAGCCTGTAAACTTCACGGCCTGCTAAAGCTCTTGTACTAAAAAATAAGCTCATTTGGAGTCTGCTAGATGAATAAAAAATTATTGTTCCGCCTAGGTCTGCTTTTTGGCTTTGTGCTGTTGATTTCGGCGGCGGTTATTTATTTTACATTTGATATACGGACCTTGGAATACCTGACGATGTTTGAGCCTCGCTGTATTCTGCTGGCTTTGACATGCCTTGCAATAGGCCTTATTTTTGACGGCCTGCGTCTGATAACCCTGGCTTCGGTGACGGACGAGAAGCTGACCTTTCATCAGATAGTGAATGTAGTTCTGAGCAACTACTTTTTGGCGCTGGTAACGCCGGGTGCTAGCGGCGGCGCTATCGCTCAGGTTATGTTTATGCGTAAGGCCGGGGTGCCTGTTGCCAAATCTACGGTAGTAGTTTTGGTGCGCACGGTAATGTCCATTATCTTTCTTATCCTGCTGGTGCCGGTGGTGCTGCACAGCGATGAGGATATAGTAAAATGGATGCCTGCATCGGTGCTGACGATTCTTTCGGTGCTGTTTATATCACTGCCGATAATCGTAATTTCCTTGCTGCAGACACGTTATCCCGAGAAGGCGATTATGTGGTTTACCCGCAAGCTTTCGTTTACTACGCAGCGTAATTGCTTTATCTGGTACAACGAATTTAAGAATGCTGTTGTAGTTATGGGCAAGCATCCGAAGATGGTTTTCCGTGCGTTTATCGAATCCGGTGTGAGCCTGCTCTTTATTTATGCCACTGTGCCTGCTTATTTCACCGGTCTGAATATTGATTTTGACCTGGGGCAGGTTATGGGACGCATGGTGCTGCTGAATTTGATACTGTATTTTTCGCCGACACCAGGTGGCAGCGGTGTAGCGGAGGCAGGCTTCTTGGTGCTGTTTTCCAATATTCTGCCTAACGGTGTTGAAGGCATTATGGCAGTTCTCTGGCGCTTTACGGCAGAATATCTGCCCTTTATGCTGGGAGCGGTAGTAACAATCAGAGCTTTTGGTAGCGATGTGCTGAATATGGCATCGCTCAAAAGTAAAACTACCGAGGGTAAGAAAAATGAGTAGTTGGCATATGAATTTTGAAATTATTTTGAGGGATGGAAACTGATGAATCAGATTGAAAAAAACAACCTGCTTATCGTAGCAGGCACTGCGTTATTTATGATTATGTTCGGTATCGGCAGCATTCCGCTGCTGGATCCCGATGAACCCGTATATGCGGAAACAGCAAGAGAGATGCTGGCTGCCGGTGATTTTTTGTCACCGAGAATTTTTGGCAATTTCTGGTATGATAAGCCGCCTATGTATTATTGGCTGGTTGCTGTTGCTCAGTTTCTTTTCGGTGACAGCGAATTTGCGTCCCGCTTTCCTGCGGCATTGATGGCCTGCGGCACCTCTGTGATGATGTATGTAGGTATCACAAGGCTGTTTAATGAACGTGCAGGCTTTTGGTCTGCGATGATTCTTACAAGCTGTGTAGAATTTTTCTATATGGGCAAGGCGGCGGTGACGGACACAACGCTGCTCTTTTTTATGACTGGTGCACTGCTGAGCTTTATTCATAAGCGTTATTGGCTGATGTATGTGTGCATGGCGCTGGCTACTGTTACTAAAGGTCCCATCGGTATCGTATTCCCGGGTGCGATAATTTTTCTGTATCTGGTGGCGATGGGCCAGCTGCGTGAGATTTTGCGCATGCATGTTATCCGTGGTTTGCTGCTGTATTTTCTCATCGCATCACCTTGGTATTACGCTATGTATACTGTGCATGGCATGGATTTTATCAATACCTTCCTGGGCTTTCACAATATAACGCGTTTTACGACGGCTGAGCATGCCAACCGCGTTACCTTCTGGTATTATTTTCCTGTAATAATCTTAGGCTTGTTCCCCTGGACCGGTATGCTGTGGCAGGCTGCGAAGGCATCCGTCAGCGAAAGCCGTATAGATGATATGCGCAAGCTGCTGTTCTTCCACGTTTGGTGGATTTTCGTGCTGCTGTTCTTTACTATCTGTAAAACGAAGCTCGTATCCTATATTCTGCCGTTATTCCCTGCTATGGCGGTAATAATCGGTTGGAATATGGCGAGAATGCAAAGCAGACTGCGTCATAACACAACCTTTTACGGTTGGGCAGCAGGCAGTGGTATTATGTTTGTCCTGCTTGGCGTGGGCTGGATTATCGGTGCGCAGTATCTGCCGGAGGCTGATTTCAGTCTGGTGATGCTGGGCGTGCTGACACTGCTTTTGGGTGCAGCGGCAGTCTTTGCGCTGCTGTATTATCGCGATATCGAGCTGGCATCCTGGCTGCATGTGATGATTGGCGCGGTGACGATGTGCGTTGCCTTCGCTTTTGTTCTGCCGGTAATTGCCGACCGCTTCAGTGTAAAAACTATGAGCAGCGTGTATAAGGAGCAATGTGAGCAGCAGACGCCTGTTTATGTTGATAAGTTCCTGCGTCCAGGCTTTATGTATTATGCAGGCAAGCCTGGTATCGAAATGATTCCGCAGACAGGTGCTTTATCCGATGCGCTGCGTGACGGCAGTAAAAAATATCTGCTGGTGCGCGGTTTGGAATATCGTCGCGTGCAAAAGGCAGGCCCGTTGCCGAATAATGTGCGTACAGTAAAGGAAATCAGCGATATCTATCTGCTGGAGCAAAATTGAGTATTAATAATCAATTGTTAAACCGTTGTGCTATTTGGCGCAACGGTTTTTCTTATGCAAAAACTCCCCATCCGTCTTACCTTGCGGTAAGAAAGATGGGGAGTTGCTTTTTCAGCTTATATAATTCTTTTAGTCCTGACCGGGAACCTTCAGCACAGCGCCGGTAGCAGCGGAGGTAACCAAAGCAGCATAGCGTGCCAGGTAACCGCTCTTAACCTTCGGCTGCGGGCAAACCCAGTTCTTATGGCGTTCAGCCAGCTCTTCGTCGCTCAGCTTAACGTTCAGGGTACGGTTCGGAATATCAATTTCAATAATATCGCCGTTTTCAATCAATGCGATATTACCGCCCTCGCGTGCTTCCGGAGAAATGTGACCGATGCAGGCACCGCGGGTAGCACCGCTGAAACGTCCGTCGGTAAGCAGCGCAACGTCTTTGTCGTGGCCCATGCCTGCCAGTACGGAGGTCGGGTTCAGCATTTCACGCATACCAGGGCCGCCCTTCGGGCCTTCGTAACGGATAACTACAACGTCACCGGAAACAACCTTTTGTGCGCAAATTGCAGCAATAGCTTCATCCTCGGAATTATAAACCTTAGCCGGACCGCTGAAGACCTTCATGGAAGGATCAACCGCACTTTCCTTGACAACGCTGCATTCCGGAGCGATATTGCCTTTCAGAACAGCGATACCGCCGGTTTTGTTGTACGGATTTTCTACGCTGTGAATAACTTCAGGACGCAGGATTTCCGCATTTTTGATAATCTGGCCGACAGTTTTGCCGCTGACAGTCTGGCAGGATTTTTTAATCAGCTTCAGACGGTCAAGCTCGTGCATTACGGCAGGAATGCCGCCGGCTTCGTTCAAATCAACGATGTGGTGGCTGCCGCCCGGGCTCATCTTAGTGAGGTACGGAGTTTTCTTGGAGATTTTATCGAACAGCTCCAGCGGCAGGTCGATGCCTGCTTCGTGAGCGATTGCCGGCAGATGCAGCGCGGTGTTGGAGCTGCCGCCGATGGCCATATCAACGGTAATAGCGTTTTTGAAAGCGTTGAGCGTCATAATGTCGCGAGGCAGAACGTTTTCCTCCAGCAGACGCATAACAGCCATGCCTGCGTGCTTAGCCAAAGCAATACGCTTGCCGTTGTAAGCAGCGGGGATAGTGCCGTTGCCGGGCAGGCCCATGCCAAGAACCTCAGTCAGGCAGTTCATAGTATTTGCAGTGAACAGACCGGAGCAGCTGCCGCAGCCGGGGCAGGCACAATGCTCGATTTCTCTGAGCTCTGCTTTATCAATCTGACCGGACTCAAAACGGCCGGCAGCTTCAAATACAGTAGATACGCTGATATCTCTGCCCTGATAACGGCCGGGCAGCATCGGACCGCCGCTGACAACAACGGTCGGGATGTTTAGACGGGCTGCTGCCATCAGCATGCCGGGAACAATTTTATCACAGTTCGGAATCAGGATTAAGCCGTCAAACGCATGGCCGTTAGCAACAGCTTCGATGCTGTCCGCAACCAGCTCACGGCTTGCCAGCGGATATTTCATACCGTCATGGCCCATGGCGATGCCATCGCAGATGCCGATAGCCGGGAACTCAATCGGAGTACCGCCAGCTTCCAGCACGCCGTATTTGGCTGCCTTAGCGATGGTATCCAGATGCATATGTCCCGGAATGATTTCGTTAGCGGCACAGCAGATGCCGATTAACGGTTTCTTTAATTCTTCTTCAGTATAACCCATTGCATAGAACAGAGAGCGATGGGCTGCGCGGGTTGATCCTTTTTTTACTTGTGTGCTGCGCATATTTGTTGACCTCTTTCCCTTAAATAAATAGTACTACCGTAGGGGCTGCTGATAAAGCACCGTATACATCATATATGCTTTTGCAGCCAATGCGGTTAAAAATAAAAAACAACAGTCCTGAAGCCTTTCAGGATACTCATAAAATTTTACAATTTTTATAGCCTGATGTCAAATTTTATGGACAAAAAACTACAATTAAGTGTAAGCTTGCACCTTAAAAGCTGCATCATAGTTACATTCTTTACAAACTTGGTAAAGTTTAAAAATAATTCACGATTACTGCGTGGAGAATAGTATATAATAGGCGTGTAAAATTGTTGCGAGGTGATTATCATGAAAACTAAATTAACTGAGCTCTTAGGTATAAAATATCCTGTTATCCAGGGTGGTATGGCGTGGACGAGTGACGCTGTGCTGGCTGCAGCAGTTTCCAACGCCGGTGGTGCCGGTATCATCGGCAGCGGCGGCCGCACTGTGGAATGGACACGTGACGAGGTGCGCAAGGCAAAATCTCTGACCGACAAGCCCTTTGGCGTTAACGTTATGCTGATGGCTCCTAACATTGCGGAAATCATTGCTATGCTGTGCGAGGAAAAGGTAGCCTTTGTTACCTTGGGTGCAGGCAACCCGGTACCGCATATTCCTGCTTTTCATGCTGCAGGCATCAAGGTTATTCCGGTAGTACCTAATGTTAAGCTGGCAAAGCGCATTGAAGCTGCAGGAGCTGACGCTATGGTTATTGAAGGTATGGAAGCCGGTGGTCACATCGGCAAGCAGACTACTATGGCGCTGATGGAAAACGTACTGCCGCAGATTAAATCTGTTCCGGTGCTTGTTGCAGGCGGTATCAGCGACGGTCGTGCGCTGGCTGCAGCTTTGCTGATGGGCGCTGCAGGTGTGCAGATGGGCAGCCGTTTCCTGCTGACTGAGGAATGCCCGGCTCATCCTGTTGCTAAGGAGGCTATTGTCAAGGCAACCGATACTGACAGCGTAGCAACCGGCTACAGCCGTAATCTTGGTGTACGCTGCCTGGCGAACGCTTTTACCGATGCGTATACTGCCCGTGAAATTGCCGGTGCTCCCAAAGAGGAGCTGATGGCGATGGGTACAGGCACCAACCGCAGAGGTCTTGTGGAAGGTGATGTTATCAACGGTACCGTTATGTGCGGTCAGAGCCTGAACGTGCTGAATGATATTCTGCCCTGCAAGGATGTTATGGAGCGTATCATTGCGGAAGCTAAAGAGGCTATTGCCAATGTACAGAAAATCGAGCTGTAATTTTTAAAGCAAAAAGCATGCATTGCTGTAAGAAGCGGTGCATGCTTTTTTTGTTATCTTGCATCTGGTCTGTATTTATTCAGCTTATCTGGTTGCATTCGGGGAACAGGCTGCTTAATCGATCTATTACCGCGGTGATTTTATCCGCTTCGATGGCGGCGTAATTGATAACGAGCGTGCAGCCGTTATTTTCCTCTGTATTATGGCTGTAATCGGAATGGAAGGAAAGGCACATATCTGCTGCCAGTGCTGCCTTGCGCACTTCTGCTTCCGTCAGTTTGGTGTTGATATGCAGTACAAAATGCGTACCGGCGTTGCGTTCGGTTATCTGCGAAACAGCGGCCAGTGGCGAGGAGTGGATGGCAGCCAAAATTTTGTGGCGCTGCTCGCGGTAGTAGTTTTTCATTTTGTTGATGTGGCGTTCAAAATAGCCTTCGGAAATAAAGCGTGCCAGCGTATACTGCTCGAAGCTGGATACGGTGCAGCTGTAAAAGCTCATGGTCTGTTCGTAGCGCTCCAAAAGACGCGGCGGCAGCACCATGTAGCTGATGCGCAGCGAGGGCACAAGGCTTTTGGAGAAGGTGTTCATATAGATGACACGGCTTTGCGTATCCTGCGCGTACAGCGGCAGGATAAAGCGACCGGTGTAACGGAATTCGCTGTCGTAATCATCTTCAATGATATAGCGCTTGCGGATGCGGTTTACCCATTCAAACAGCTCCAGCCTGCGTGTTACGGGCATAACAATGCCGGTGGGGAAGTGGTTGGCTGGGGAAAGATGTACTACATCGGCACCGCTTTCCTCCAGCTTGTCAATCATCAGACCGTTGTCATCAATGGGGATGTACTTCCAGGGGTTGCCGAAGCTGGCGGAGATGGAGGCAAATTTTTTGTAGCCTGGCTCTTCAATCGCGAAGGTGCAGGCGTGGCCGAACATCTGCAGCAGGCGGCCGTAAAGATATTCCGTACCGGCGCCGATGATTATCTGCGATGGGTCAACCTGCATAGCGCGGTTGTGTGCCAGATAGTCAGCAATAGCCTTCCGCAGCTCGTAAACGCCTTTGTAGGGAACAGTTTTGAGCAGCTCTTCGTTGTGTACGGAAAGCGTTTCTCGCATCAGGCGTGTCCAGGTCGCCAACGGAAAGTTTTGCAGGCTGATGCGGTTGGCCTTGAAGTCGGCAAAGTATTCACGCTCCGCTGCCTCCGGCTGCATTGCTGCGGCAGCCTTGCGGCGCACGCGGTAGCTGCTGACGTCTTCTACGAAGTAGCCCTTCTTTTCGCGCGAGGTGATGTAGCCTTCTACCGCCAGCTGGGCGTAAGCGTTGGCAACGGTGATGATGCCTACACTCAGATGCTGCGCCAGCGTGCGCTTGGAGGGCAGACGTTCGCCTGCCTGCAGCCTGCCGCTGATGATATCCTGACGGATGCATTGGTATAAGTAATCATAGAGCGGTGTGCTGCCGCGTTTATCTAAGTCGTATGTTAACATAGGTGCTGCTTCTCCTTGGTTCTAAAATGTTTTTGCTTTTTGATTCTTTTAATAGAACCATTTTGATTATACAATAGTGACATCACAAAAACAAGTCCCGTCACAACGGCGTGAAGGGCAAGAGCCAAATGAGGAGGATTATCATTATTATGGAAAAAGTAAAATTACAAGCACAATATGGTTTATATATTAACGGACAGTGGCGCAACGCATCCGACGGCGCAACCTATAATGCAGAAAGCCCTGCAGACGGCAGCCATCTGGCAGTCTGCGCTCAGGGCAGCCGTGAGGATGTAGAGGCAGCCTCCGCAGCAGCCTGGGAAGCCTTCAAAACCTGGAAAAAGACTACTCCGGCACAGCGTGCTACTCTGCTGAATAAAATTGCCGATATTATTGATGCTAACAAAGAGCATCTGGCAATGGTAGAAAGCATGGATAACGGTAAGCCTATCCGTGAAACTATGAATGTAGATATTCCGATGGCAGCAGAGCATTTCCGTTATTTTGCCGGCTGCATCTTAGCGGAAGAAGGTCAGGCATCCGTACTTAATGAGCAGTTCCTGTCTATTATTCTGCGTGAGCCTATCGGCGTAGTCGGTCAGATTATTCCCTGGAACTTCCCGTTCCTGATGGCAGCGTGGAAGCTGGCGCCGGTGCTGGCAGCAGGCGACTGCACCGTACTGAAGCCTTCCAAGGAAGCAAGCCTTTCCATTCTGGAATTTGCCCGTCTGATTGACGGCGTACTGCCTGCAGGTGTGTTCAATGTTATTACCGGTGCGGGCAGCAAAACCGGTCAATATATGTTGGAGCACAAGGGCTTTGCCAAGTTGGCCTTCACCGGCAGCACCGAGGTTGGCCGTAATGTAGGCTTGGCTGCGGCAGAACGCATTATCCCGGCAACATTGGAGCTGGGCGGCAAGAGTGCCAACATTTATTTCGATGACTGCGATTTTGATCAGGCGATTGACGGTGCTCAACTGGGCATTCTCTTTAATCAAGGTCAGGTTTGCTGTGCAGGAAGCCGTATCTTCGTGCAGGATACCATTTATGATAAATTCGTACCGGCTTTAGTAAAAGCCTTCAATAAGGTTAAGGTGGGCCTGCCGTGGAATGATGATACTCAGATGGGTTCTCAAATCAACGAAACCCAGATCAGGAAAATCTTGAGCTATGTTGAAATTGCTAAGCAGGAGGGCGCTACTATTGCCTGCGGCGGTGAACGCTTTACCGAAGGCGAGCTGGCCAAGGGTGCCTTCATGAAGCCGACGCTGATTACCGATGTAACCAATGATATGCGTGTGGCGCAGGAGGAAATCTTCGGACCTGTTGCCGTAGTTATCAAATTCCACGATGAGGATGAGGTTGTGGCTATGGCTAATGACAGTGAATACGGCCTCGGCGGCGCTGTTTGGACTAAGGATATTAACAAGGCTATCCGTGTAGCACGCAATGTGGAAACCGGCCGTATGTGGGTGAACACCTATAACCAGATTCCTGAGCATTCTCCCTTCGGCGGCTACAAAACCTCCGGCATCGGCCGTGAAACTCACAAGATGATTTTAAACCACTATACACAAGTGAAAAATATTATGATTAATCTCAGTTATGCTCCTTCTGGGTTTTATCCTCAGGACTGACGATTAATATACAGGATTATTCCTGACTGGTTGCGCAAAAAAAGCTCCGGCGGTTGCCGGAGCTTTTTTGCTGAGTGGGTTATATTTATTTATCTAATTTTGCATTATCCAAAAATGCTGTGCCGAACTGAGTATAGTTCATTTCCGCACCGCGCATGTCAGCGTATTCCAAAAATGCTTTATCCAGCAACGCCTTGTCCAGCTTGCTGTTGTTCAAATTGCTGTGGCCCAGCTTGCTGCTGCGCAGGTCTGCTTCCGTCAGGTCGCTGCGCTCCAAATGGGCACTGTACAGGTTAGTGCCATGAAAAATTGCGTTTTTCAAGCTGGTACGGCGCAGCCAGCTGTAGGGCAGGTTGGCAAAGCTGAAGTCCGCGTAATCAGCCTGTATGCCGTCCATAGAAGCCTCCTGTGCTTTGACCTGCTGCAGATTAGCGTTCAGCAGATGTGCGCCACGCAGCTGGCAGCGGTTAAGATATGCTCCCTGCAGGTTGGCGTTGGTAAAATCGCTTCCGAACGCATTGGCATAGCGCAGGTTAGCATAGGCCAGATCGGCACCGCGCAGGCTGGCGTGAGGCAGCAGCGCACTCTGGAAGCAGGCATCCTGCAGCTTGGCTTTATCCAGCTTGGTAGAGTCAAGGCGTGCTTCCGTAAAATCGGTGTTGGTAAAATCGCGGCCGGATAAATCCATTCCCGATAAATCGGCACCGGAAAGGTCGCCGCCGGGGCAGCTTGCTCCGTTCAGTACCGCATTTAAATCACTGTTACTGTAAGCAAGGCATGTGCTGCTTAAGCCGAGCGCCAGGAGAGTAAGCACAGTCTTGAAAATATTCTTACGCATTTTGCCCTCCTGCATAGCTTGCTGCTTCATCAAACAAAAGCTCCAGCTGCTTGGGATCATCCGGCAGACAGTCGATTATCTTCCAAGGCTTAACCTCGGCAAAATCCTCAGGCTTATAGCCGGAGCCTTCCAAAATAATCAGGCAGGGTGCGCCGATGGCATTGGCACAGCGCACGTCATTAGGCGTATCGCCGATGAAAATCAGCTCGTTGGGCTTGGCCTCTTCGTTTTGCATATACAGGCGGTGGAAGGCAACCTTAGCCAGCATTTCGCGGTTTTCGCTGATTTCACCGAAGACGCTGTGTTCATGGTTAAAATATTGGTCCAAACCGAAATGCTGCAGCTTGAGATGGGCGCCGGTGCTGGTGTTGCCGGTAAGCAGGCAGTTGCAGTAACGGCTATCCGGCCGGCAGAAGTATTGCAGCGTTTTCTCCACGTTTTTCAAAACACGGCCCTTGTGCAGCGGCAGCTGCTTGGGCAGCTCCATATGGTAGCGGATAAGCAGGCCTGCTGCTTCCGCGCTGTTGCAGCGCCCGCGCAGACGGGTAACAACGCTTTTGATGATGTCCGAGTCAGTGCGTCCTGCCAGGGACTTGTTGAAATCGAAGGCATCGAGGAAATAATAATCCTTGATAACCTTAATCATGGCATCCTTGCCGGCACCGCCGGACAGAATGAGGGTGCCGTCTACATCCCACATTAAATACTTCATGTGAAAAATCTCCTTTGGTTTAAGAAAAAACAGGGGCTGTTCATACAACCCCTGGAAAAGTTTATCTTATAGTCCCGTTTAGATGCCACGGGGCTTGAGCATCATTTTTTTCAGTTGAGCGCCGACGTTTTTTGTAACGTTCTGAGTGCGGCGGATGAATTTGATATTGGAGCGGTGGTTGGGCTTCATATCGTATTTGCTGCCGAAATCGCCGCGGTCCAGCAGGGTAATTTTAGCTTTGTCGCAGTCAAAGGCGCTGCGCAGATAACGAGCCATGCCCGCAGGGTCGGCATCGTCATAGCAGCTGAAAATATCTGCCGCAATGAAACCGAGCTTAGGATATACATGCAGAGTTACATGGCCTTGCTTGCAAAGTGCGGAGATGGAATATTCGCTTTGGCCTTCCTCCTGACAAACAAGCAGCTCGTGACTGTTCATCCGGTATTCATCGCAGCCTTCCTGCAGCAGAGTCTTTGCTTTTTCAGTGTCGTTGACTTCGTTTACGCCGCAGTTATACATATCTATGGCTATTAATTTTCCTGTAAATTTCTTAGGTTGCATGTGTAAAACTCCTCATGTTTATAATTACAATAATACAAAGCCGGTTCAGGCGCAGGGCGCTGATTTGCCGGAAACAATATATAGTGTATATCTCATTCAATTATAGCGAAAATTATAATACTTGTAAAGTCAAATTGCTATCCTAATTGAGAAAACTATGTTATAATAATAGCTATAGTAAAAACATTTGTTTTGTGTGGCGGTGAGAAAATGGAAAAGCTGGAAGCGATAGTTGATGATATAGTGTTTCAAAGCGATGACGGCATGTTCAGCGTGCTGCGTATGGAAAGCAAGGCGCAGGGACGCTTTACTGCTGTTTATCATGGCAATGCGCCGTATATGGGCGAAAATGTGGCTATGGAGGGCAGCTGGATTGAGCATGCGAGATTCGGCAGACAATTTGATATACAGTCACTGCAGGTTTTGCAGCCGACTTCGGTAGCAGGCATTGAACGCTTTCTGGCTTCCGGCGCTGTGAAGGGCGTCGGCCCGGTGACGGCGGCAAGAATTGTCGAAGCCTTCGGAACGGATACGCTGGAAATTTTAGGCAGCTATCCCGAGCGCCTGGCACAGGTGCGCGGCATCAGCGCGAAAAAGGCTGCCGCTATCGGTGAATCCTACAGCCAGCTTTCAGGCCTGCGTGAGCTGATGGTGTTCTTGGAGGCGCACGGCGTGAGCAGCGGTTACGCGGCACGCCTGCAGGCAACCTACGGTGCTACGGCGATTACCCGTATCAAGGAAAATCCCTACAGTCTGGCGGAGGATATTACTGGCATCGGCTTTAAAACTGCGGACAGAATTGCTATGGCTATGGGTATGGAGCATGACTGCGAGGCACGCTTGCGCGCAGGCATTGCTTATGCGCTGACGCAGGCCGCAGGCGTGGGACACACATGCGTGCCGGAGGAGCTGCTGGTGCGTGAAACGGCGAGAGCATTGGCGGTAGACACTTCCATGGTGCAGGATGTTTTCAGCAGCCTGCTGGAGCAGGATTTACTGCGCACGGAGGAAATGGGCGGTATTCGCCTGATATATCCTGAATATCTGTATACGGCGGAGGTGCAGACCGCACGCCGTCTGCTGAAGCTGCGCGACCAGGCGAAGCCGGTGACGCGCGTGAATGCGGATGAGGTTATTGCCAAATGGGAGCGTGATGCCGGTATTACGCTGGCGGAGGCACAGCGTCAGGCAATTTATGCTTCGCTGGAGCATGGTGTCTTTGTGCTCACCGGCGGTCCCGGTACAGGTAAAACAACCGTTGTCAAAGGCATTCTGAACGTTCTGGAGCAGGCGGGCTGCCGCATTCTGCTGGCCGCGCCTACCGGACGCGCCGCACGCAGACTGGCGGATTCTGCCGGTCATCCTGCGGCAACGGTACATCGTCTGCTGGAATATCAGCCTACGGGTGACGGCCTGTGCTTCGGCAAGGATGACAGCGATCCGCTGGATGCGGAAGCGATTATTATCGATGAGGCTTCGATGCTCGATATCACTCTGACCTATCATCTGCTTAAGGCGGTTCCCGGCGGCTGCCGGCTGATTTTCGTTGGTGACGTGGACCAGCTGCCGTCCGTGGGTGCAGGCTCGGTGCTCAAGGATATGATCCGTTCGGGCAGAATGCCTGTTGTACGTCTGGAAAATGTTTTCCGTCAGGCAGAGGTAAGTCCGATTGTCCGTAATGCCCATAAGATTAACCGTGGGCAGATGCCGGAGTTTCTTGCCGGTGCCGACAGCGAGTTTGCCTTGGAGGAGTTTGCCAATGAGCAGGATGCTGCAGAATTTGTGGCGCGTACCTATGCGCAGCTTACGTCCGGCGGTGACTGGCGCAGGGTGCAGGTGCTGACACCGATGCACAAGAATCCATGCGGCGTGCAGAATCTGAATAAGCTGCTGCAAAAATATCTTAATCCGCCGTCTGCTGCCAAGCCGGAAGTTACGATACCGGGCAACGTGCTACGTATTGGCGACAAGGTTATGCAGATTCGCAATAATTATGAAAAGGATGTTTTCAACGGCGATATCGGCCGTGTAATCAAGATAGACGGAAAAAATGTTACGGTAGCCTTTCCGGAGCGTCCTGAGGGTGATTACGTTCCCTACGCTCAGGGTGAGGTGGAGGAGCTGCAGCTGGCCTACGCTATGAGCGTGCATAAGTCGCAGGGCAGCGAATATCCCTATGTTATTTTGCTCATGGTGCAGAGTCATTACATCATGCTGCAGCGCAATCTGCTGTATACGGCTGTGACCAGAGCTAAGGAAAAGGTGCTGATTGTCGGCAGCAAAAACGCGGTGCGTACCGCTGTGGAAAACGACAAGACGAAAAGGCGTTACAGCTTGCTGGCTGAGCGCCTGCAGGAAAGCAGCGAGGTGTTCTGATGCAGCGTTGGTTAAGAGAATTTGTTTATTACGGGCGTGTAGCGAAGGAGCTTATCTTTCCCCGTCGCTGCGCTGTGTGTGCGACTAATATTGACAACGGCTACGTTTGTGAGCAGTGCCGCAGGGAATATTTGCTGCAGCGTCAGCTGCCCTGCTGTCCGCGTGAGGAATATCTTGCGGGACAGGCAGCACCGTTGCCGACGGACGTTTTATACAGTGCGTTGCTGCTTTATAAATATGAGGGCGTGTTTAAGGATGCGTTGCACAAAATTAAATTTGAGGGTGAGGCAGGCTGGCTGCCGCTGCTGCGTGAGGAAGCGGAGCTTGCATTGCCCGCAGCCAAAATGCGCTGGCTGCAGCAGTTTGACCTTATTACCTGCGTACCGACTGCGCCTGAGCGACGCAGGCAGCGTGGCTTTGATGTGCCGCAGGAGCTGTTTGCGGGCCTCTTGGAGGGACGCAGCGTGGGCATGGAGGTTTTGCTGGAGCGGGTGCGCCATACTCAGCCCTTGTACGAGCTGAAGCCGGAAGAAAGAAAGCAGGAGCTGGCAGGCTGCTTTGCCCTGCTGCCGCATGCCAAGGTGCGCGGCAAGCATGTACTGCTTTGCGACGATATTTATACTACGGGCAGCACCTTTGCGGAAGCGGCACAGGTGCTGCTGGACGCAGGGGCGGCGCGCGTATCGGCGTTGGCGCTGTGCGCGGCGCAGGCTAACTGGGAGTGACTTTTTCTTGATGCAAAAAATAAAGAATTATTGGCGGCGTGAGCCTGTTTTGTGCATAGCGGTTATTTTGGCTGCTGTCAGCAGCCTTTACAGCAGGCCGCAGCTTGCCTATATAGATTTGGACGTGTTGGCGATACTGCTTTCGCTGATGCTGGTGGTAGCGGAGCTGAAGGAGATACGCTTTCTGGACTGGTTGGCGGTGGAGCTACTGAACAAATGCCGCAGCAAGCGTCAGCTGGAGCTGGTGCTGTTGGCAGTTACCTATATCAGCTCGATGTTTGTGACGAATGACGTGGCTTTGCTTACCTTTGTGCCGTTGGCGCTGGTTATCGGCAAAACCTTAAAAATGGATATGGAGCGGATTATTATCCTGCAGACGCTGGCTGCTAACCTTGGCAGTATGCTGACGCCACCGGGTAATCCGCAGAATTTGTTTTTATATGCGCATTATGCTTATACAGCCGGCAGCTTTTTTGCCGTAATGGCTGTGCCGGGAGTGATTTCGCTGGCGTATCTGCTATTGTTATTATTCCATGGCAAGGACAGCGTGCTGAAGCTGGAGCTGCCTAAGCTGCAGCAGCCTCCCAAGGGAATATTGCTGCTCTTTTTGGGACTGCTGCTGTTGAACATTGGTGCTGTGCTGCATTGGTTCGACAAGCTGTGGGCCTTGTTGCTGACAGCAGGCGTAGTGGCCTTGTGCGACTGGCGTCGCCTGCGTGAAGTGGATTACAGTCTGCTCGTGACCTTCGCCGGTTTCTTTGTATTCATCGGCAACATCAGCCACAGTCCTGCGGTAAGCTATTTGCAGCAGTCGCTGATGGGCAGTGCGGCAGGAACATATTTAACCGGACTGCTGGCCAGCCAGTTCCTAAGCAATGTGCCGGCGGCTATGCTGCTGGCAGGCTTGACCAAGGAAGCGGACGCGCTGCTTTTAGGCGTTAATATCGGCGGTTTGGGCACGATGATTGCTTCGATGGCGAGCGTGATTTCTTATAAATTATATGCTGCAGAGCATCCTTCGCAGGCAGGAAAATATGTACGAACTTTTTTGTACTACAATTTTCTGGGCCTGCTGCTGATAGGAGGAGCGGTTTATTTCCTTCTGTGAGCAGGGAAATGCTTTGCGGCATTTCTTTTAGCGTAATGGTAAACCAATAGTATCTAATAAGTTGACTATTTGCGTTGCTTGCATTATAATAAAGCACGTGAAGCAGATACAAGTAAGCTGCTTAAATGAAAGGAAAATGCAAAAATGTTAGAGCTTGCACATAAGCTGGCGGACAGCGATGCCAAATTCTTCGGCGGCTGGGTGCTGGCAGGAGCTGACGCACATATTCATCAGCCGGCAGAGGTTATGGCGAATCAGGTGCTGTTGGCGAAGGAACGCAAATCAATCATCCGTGTAGCGGGAACTGCGGCAGACGGCAGTTTGGCTAAGGAGCTGCGGGTGTTTTTGGTACTGCCTAAGCATAAATTAGGCACGAAGCCGCTGGAGCCGGAGGCAATTAAGGGCGATTTGCTGACAAAGCACACCTTTACAACACAGGAAATAGCAGACTATGTTGCTTATACCGGCGATGAAAACGTCATCCATAAGGGCGAGCATCCCATCGTTCCGGGGCTGTGCATGGCTGCCTGGCTGCAGCGTGAGCTGGCGCTGACAGAGCTGGACTGGCGCATTACCTTTGTCGCTCCTGTTTACGCGGGCGACGAGCTGTGCATCTACAGGACAGAAGGTCAGCTTGCTGCTTATGTGGGAGCAATAAATGTTTTTGTAATCAAAGAATTATAGTAAGGCTGGTGTATGAAATGACAACTTCTGGTACAGAAATCAATAAGAATCATAGAGGAGCAAGCGTCAACAAGACTGCGGAAATGACGAAGATGGCGCTGATGGTAGCAATGAACTGCGTATCCGCATATATCATTATTCCGCTGCCGTTTTCTCTTTCTCCGTTGGCGCTGCAGACGCTGATTGTAAATCTTACAGGCTATGTGCTGAATGCTAAGCAGGCCTTTATGACCATGCTGGTTTATCTGCTGGTAGGCTTGGCAGGTGTGCCGGTATTTACCGGCGGCAGTGCGGGACCGGGCAAGCTCTTCGGACCTACAGGCGGTTATATTATCGGCTTCCTGTTTACCGCTGTTTTCCTGGCATATTTCAAAGGAGAAAAATACAATTTCAAGCGTTACGCTCTGCTTGGCTGTGTTATCGGTATTCCGCTGATTTATGTGTTCGGCGTTGTACAGCTGAAGCTGATTACCGGTATGGGTTGGGACAAGGCAATTATGACCGGCGCTCTGCCCTTCATTCCGCTGGATATTGTTAAATGTCTGGCTGCCGCAGTTATCGCAGGACCGATTAATCGTATCTTTACCAATAACAGATAAATATAGTATAATTTAAGAGCTGTCAGCCAGTTGCCGGAAGGCAGGTGGCAGGCAGCTTTTTGTATAGAGGGGTAAGAGGTGCTAAAAATGGAAAACGCATATATTTTAGGAGGACTGCGCAGCTATGTGGGCGTAGTCAACGGTATGTATCGTCATATCCCGGCAGAGGTGCTGGGGGCGGAGGTGCTTAAGCAGGTGATGAAAAAATATCAGCTGCGCGAGCCTGATTATATCATTGCCGGCAACGGTGTGGGTGCCGGCGGCAATATTGCTCGCCTGATGGCTTTGACGGCAGGCGTAGATATTTTGGTGCCGGCCTTTACGGTGGATGTACAATGCGGCAGCGGGCTGGAAAGCATTGCTGTTGCTGCAGCAAAGATTAACAGCGGTGAGGCTGATGTAATTATTGCCGGTGGCTTTGAAAGCAGCTCTACGCAGCCAAGACGCGGTTATAATCCCAATCACCCGGATTACGCAGGTGATGACTGGTACAGCGTAGCCAAGTTTATGCCGGGCATTCACCGCGAAACGGTAATGCTGGAGGGGGCGGAGCTTGCTGCCAAGCGTGAAGGTATCACCAAGGAGGAAATGGACAGCTGGGTGCTGCGCAGCCATGCGCTCGCGACGCAGGCGCGCGAGCAGGGGCTGCTGCAGAATATTATTGCTCCAGTCTGCGGAGCCGTGAAGGATGAAGGCATCAGGCCGCGCATGAGCCAGCGCCTGCTCGACAGAATGCCCAAGGTGCTGGAGGGCGGAGAATATATTACTGCGGCTAATTCCTGCCTCATTAACGACGGTGCAGCCTTTGTAGTGTTGTGCTCGCAAAAATATCTGCAGGAGCATGGCTTAAAGCCGCAGGCCAGAGTGCTTGGCAGCGCAGCCTGCGGCGGCGATCCTTTGGTAAGTCCGCGTACTGCCATTACCGCGCTGCAAAAGCTATTGGCCAAGCATGGACTGCAGGAGCAGGATATTGCAGACTTTGAGCTGAACGAAGCCTTTGCCGTTATAGATGTGCTGTTTGACCGCAGCTTTCCGCACAGCACTGATAAATATAATGTGTTCGGCGGGGCGTTGGCCTACGGTCATCCCTACGGTGCCAGCGGCGGCATCATTACGCTGCACCTGCTGGAGGCACTGCGCCAGAAGGGCGGACGCTACGGCGCCGCAAGCGTAGCTGCCGCAGGCGGCGTAGGCACGGCGCTGCTGCTGGAAAGAGTGGAGTGAAGCAAATGGATTACTTGACCTTAATCGCACAACAAAAACAGGATAAGCTCGCTCTTGTAGAGGATGAAGAAGAATATACTTATGCCGGATTGGCGCAGGCAGCGCGTGAGCTGCGCAGTCGTGCTGATTTTAGCGCTCCAGCGGTTTTTATCCATGAAAGTAGCATCGCCCGTCAGTTAATCAGCTTTCTGGCATATAGCGGTACCAAAACTGTGCCGGTTATCGCTACCGAGGTGAGCAAAAAGCAGCAGTTCTGCTGCGAGGCTATTCCCGAAGCGGCCTGCATGGGCGTTATGACCAGCGGCAGCACCGGGAAAAGCAAGCTGTTGTGGCGCAGCTATCATAGCTGGGCGGACTTTTTCCCGGAGCAGAACTGCATTTTCGGTGTTGATAACGAGACAGTGATTTTCTGTCAGGGAAGCCTGGCTTTTACCGGCAATCTAAATATTTATATGGGTGTGCTGGCGGCAGGTGGCACACTTGTAGTTACCCAGCGCTTTCGTCCGCGTCATTGGCTGCAGCTGATGCAGCGCTATGCGGTGAACGCTATCTACCTGATTCCGTCTAAGCTGCTGCTGCTGCCCAAATTTTTGCGTGAGCCTGATGTGCGTGTGCGCAGTATCATCAGCGGCTCGCAGAGCATGGGCAGGCAGGAGGCGGACAAGCTGCTGCAGGTATTCCCCAATGCGGATATTACGCTGTACTACGGTGCCAGCGAGCTGAATTACATTACCTACATCAAGGCTACGGAAATGACGGATGACCGCACACTTATCGGCCGTCCGTTCAAGGGCGTGCAGGTGAGCGTTTGTAATGAAGAAATTTTCATTGATACGCCATATCATGTGGAGGATATTACGCTGCCGTTTTCCCTGAAGGACAGGGGACATCTGGATGCGGAAGGACGCTTGCACTTTTTGGGACGCACGGATGATATTGTGAGCGTCAACGGTCGCAAGGTTTCTGCCGTCAAGGTGTGCACTGCTTTGACTGAGCTGGAGGGCATTGAAGAGGCTGCAGTAATCTGCCGTCATGTGGACGATGCCGATGCGCTTATTGCTTTTGTGGGGGTGGCGCGTGAATACGGCAAGCAGGAGCTGGTTAAGCTGCTGCGGCAAACCTTAGAGGATTACGAGCTGCCCAAGCAGTTTGTTTTTATGGAACAGCTGCCGCATAATGAAAGCGGTAAGGTGGATAAATTGGCGCTGAAAAACTTTTTCTAAAATTTTTTCAAAAAAACTCTTGCCAAAACGTTAAACGTATGGTAATATATATAACTGTCAGACACACTGACATTGGCCCGGTGGTTCAGTTGGTTAGAATGCCGCCCTGTCACGGCGGAGGTCGTG
>ERZ1027266.301-NODE-301-length-35034-cov-9.073501_pt1 | contig 35034 bp, 31 predicted proteins | sample MGYA00519257_ERZ1027266 | MGnify/ENA primary metagenome ERZ1027266 (study PRJEB26926, sample SAMN06164683) | human gut metagenome | biome: ENVO:00009003; feature: ENVO:2100002; material: ENVO:00002003 | host: Homo sapiens | place: USA | collected 2012 ... | reverse complement strand
TATATGGAACATATATGCAGGTTTCAGCAAGCAGATAAACAAGGCTATTAGTCTTGAAGCATCTGTTGCTGCCGAGCAATACCACTCGCCGATTTGGGATAAGTGGCGCGTCTATCCTACGCTCAATGCTTTGTGGAACGTCAACGATAACCACCTGCTCAATCTATCATTCAGCTCCAATTCGGAGTTCCCGAGTTATTGGTCGACCATGAGTAACGTTTTCTATTCTTCAACATACTCAGAGATACATGGCAATCCCGACTTGAAACCGTACTCTTATTATAACGTCAACCTGATGTGGCAGATAAAGAGACGTTATACGCTGATGGCTTTTGCAAGTCTGAAGCCCGACTATTTCGTACAGTTGCCATATCAGACCACAGATCGCATGGCTGTAATAATGAAGGAAACCAACTTCGACTATTCCAATAGTTATGGATTGCAGGCATCAGTCATATTCAATGCTGGCAAATGGCTCAATGGCAATGTGTTTGCTGTAGGAACCTACAAGCACGACAAGAGCAGTAATTTCTTCGACTTGCCATTCAATCGCAAGAAACTCTCTGTGATACTTGGAGGTACTGCATCTGTAAAACTATGCAACTCTCAAGACTTGCGTCTAATTCTTAATCCTTTCTATCAGACAAAGGCTATACAAGGAGTCTACGACATAAGTCCTATCTTCAGAATGAATGCCAAACTGCAATGGTCGTCGCATGACGGGAAATGGGGATTGCGCCTTAATGGCAACAACATCTTCAACAACCTATACGATACCCGCTCTGTGCAGGGAAACCAAGACTACCGTATGAAGGTTAACTACAACTGGGCATCTGTCACTTTTGCAGTTGTCTATAAGTTTGGTGACTACAAGAATAAGAACGTAAAGGCAGTAGATACATCAAGAATGGGACATTAAGACGCATGAGGTGAAACAAAAACGTTAAAGGTTATAACGTTAATAGGGGAAAGCCTCGAGTATGTCTTAAGTTGTTTTCTGTGATGCTTTGGTGCATGCAAGATTAATTTGGTCGGTGTGGTACGTTTTTCCAATCTTTAACGCTTAAGGTGTTGGACAACTCGGAAAAGCTTGAATTATGAGATCGAAGTCTGTTGCAGCCATCCCTTGCAGACGCTCGTCGTCGAAGTTTACATAAACAATGTCCTCCAAAAGCTTTCCTTCTGCCAATAATTGCTGCACACGTTGATACAACAAGTAGGATTTTCCTGCCTGTCTTACACCCACAAACACATAGTTGCCATACTCTTCCAAGTCAAGGGGACGCTCCACCAACGGTATGCTTCCTATATATTCTTGATTCTCAGAGATTATCGTTCTAAATATTTCCTTATCCATACTCTGCTTTTTCCTACAAAGATATGATTTTTATTCGGTGGCACAAAATAAAATTCGCTATTTTTATTCGGTGACAGCGAATAAACAAGACTGATTGTTTATAATTTTACTTTTCGATAACTTCTCGTTCGATTCTCGATAGGGTCTCGATCACTCTTCGATCGTTCTTCATTCATCCTCCGTTAAACAATCGAAGACCGAACGGATAAATAACGAAAAATCATCGAAGGATTATCTAAGATGTATCGAAGAATTATCGAATACTTAACGACCGTTGCATTTCAATCCCAGAAAGCAAATTTATCATACGAGGTGTCTTGCACAAACACTTTATCTCCAAATATCATATCGTCGGGCTTCTTTATTCGAATGATGGGGCAACAGGCGAAAGCACAATCCCCTACACTCGCATTTGACAGAAATTTGATATATAAGAGTCTCTCGTTATGATAAAAAGCTTCTGCTCCTATTCTCTTCAAAGAGTTTGGAAATACCGCTCTTACCATGTTGGAAGGATAGAAGGCACGAACACCTATTGTCTCCAGTCCTTCAGGGAAGTTAATGGTTGCAAGTCTTTCGCAGAATCGGAAAGCATAATCTCTTATCTCTCGGACTCCACTATGCAGTATGACCTTTCGCAGATTATCGCAGAACATAAAGCCGTCTATCTCCTTAACCGATGAAGGAATGTCAATCTCATGTAGGGAATAACAACATTCGAAGCCATTCAAATAGTTTAGGTTTCGTGGCAGAATTATATCCTGCAACGCTTCACAGTGTCGAAACGCATTTCTTCCTATTCGCGTTATTTCATCATGCAACTCCACTCTTTTCAATGATATGCATCCGTCAAATGTGTCGCTCCCTATCTCCATTACGGAACGTGGAATGACAATATGTTCCAATGCTTCGCAACCCATAAAAGCAGCATCGCCTATTGAGACAATATCATTATGCAACTCTATATCCCGAAGCCGTTTTTGCAAACAGAAAGCAAACGCTTCAATGACTTTGACGCTTTGTGGAATTATGAAATGCTCTTTCTCTTGCCAACAGTATATCAGACGGCTCATGTCTTTGGAATAGAGCACGCCATCTTTAAGCAATATGTAATCGGATTGGTTGTCTATCTCTGAAATTTGTACCTTGAAGCATACCGTCGGCCTCGCACAAACAAACGGACGTTGTTCATACGTTGCAAACGGACTCTCATATTGCATCTCTATTCGAAGAGACTTAGGCAGATGTAGTACTCCGATGTTACTATACTTCTTACACAACAATTCATCTTGTTGCATTGTAACCATTTTCTCCATATCACAAACTATTAAGTTATCGAAAATCTTCTCTTTCTCTATCAAGAAAATCTTTGGTCAGTTTTACCTGTCTTTTGTTTGCAAGACACAGATGTTCCTGCAAGTTCTTTTCGTTATTCATATTCTTCTCTTTATACACTAAACACCATACCTTCATTACAAGCCTCAGCATTTGGAAAAATTGATTTCACCTCTTGTTCAAACTGTTGCTCATCATCGTACCTTATCGAGTAATGACCGATAATCAATTTTCTGGCATTGGCTCTTTTTGCGATGTTTGCGGCTTGATGGGTTGTACTATGAAAAGCATTTATTGCTTGATTCTTGTCATTAGCAAGAAATGTAGTCTCATGGTAAAGCAAATCAACATCTTTTAATTGAGACACCATAGATGGATTATAAGCTGTATCACTGCAATAAGCATAACTACGGGGAATAAACTCACTTGGAGCAGTCAACTCTTTATTGGAAATTAATGTTCCGTCAGGAAGTATGTAGTCATAACCACTCTTTATCAACTTGAAATCACATTTTGGAATGTTGTATGACAGGCATTTCTTAGGCAAGAGTACCCGTTTCTTTGGCTTTTCCCTAAATAAGAAACCACAGCACGGAATGCCGTGTTTTAAGGGGATAGTTTCTATTTCCATCTCTTCGTCTTCATATATTTTTTGATTAGAATTGCCCATAAACGTGTTGATATTTACATTGAAAGGTATGTGGCAGAGTTCTTTCAACATTAACATCAGAATGTCTTTCAAATCTTCTGGTACGAAAACATTGATGTCCTTTGTCCTACCCAGCATCAAGTTCAGTGAAGAAAGCAAAGGCACAAGACCAAAGAAGTGGTCGCCATGAGCATGACTGATAAATATATTGTCCATATTCGTCAATTTTATGCCAGACTTCCATATCTGTGTCTGTGTTCCTTCACCACAATCCACCATAAACAACTTATCATGCACATTGACAAGTTGTGAGGTTGTCATGTGTCTGCCAATTGGTATGGCAGCACCACAACCCAATATGTTCACTTCAAACTTTTCCATATTCAGTTCTTCTATATTTGTTGTCGTTTATATCAACAGAGAAACCAATCGCAACTAATATGTTCAGGCCTTTTTGAGTGTTCTCTCCATCGTTTATATCTCTTATATATTCAATGTCATCTCCCCATTTGCCTTCTACATTATCTGTGAAATTCCTAAGACTATCTAAAATATCGCCCATCAACATATCACGTCCATCGCTTGGCAAATTATACTCCTTATCAAAGAACCAACGATACCATATTTTCGAGTCTGTGATTTTGTAAAAGACTAAAATATATGATGTGAATTCTGCGTAACGAAGAAGAGGTTTTGCCTCTTGCTCAATCCTTTCAGAAAGCCATATACATTTCATTATATCCTCATTAGTGATATTTTCAAGAAGAATACCTCTGACACTTGCAGAAGTGTTCCATAATTCATGCCACTCATTGGGACAGTATACCCAATCATGATAATTAACGTATTCCTTAATCTTATTTTCATCAATAATCATAACACAAAAATTAAAATGTCATTATTCAATATCCCTTAATCTTACACTTCAACGTCCCTACACCCTGTCGGATATTATATCAACTTTCTTCTGAAAACATGAGATTTCATGTTGCCGGAGTGCCGACCCATGCTATTCTGCTTCCCAATGCGGCGTCCACAATGAATAGATAGCCAAATCAATTCCTAATAGTATTTTTCTCATCTTGCCTCTCTTTTATTCTATTTCAATCAATATTGCCGTATAGTTGTCATCACCTTGTTTTTGACAGAGAAAGTCAAATACATCAAGTATCTCTTCCAAGGGCTTGTCATCCAACATCCTTGCTTGCAAAATGTCTGGAGCTATGCTTTTGTATAGTCCGTCCGAACACAGCAACACTCTGTCACTAACCTGTAGCTGGATTTGTCGAATATCTGGTACAGCCACTTCGGGGCGGTAAGAGAAGAAGCACTTGGCAACAATCTCCCATCCGAAATCAAGCCGGATATGGTCTTTTGTCTGATAAAGTAATCCATCACCAGGTCTTTGTACATAACAACGACTATCACCAATATGTGCAATGGTTGCCACATCGTTCTCAATACTTACCATGACCATGGTCGTACCCATCTCTGCATGATGAAGTTCAAATGTCTTTTTGTCAATTGCACAACTCGCTTTCTTGCAAGCAAGTTTCACCTTTGAGTCACAATCGGGCATACTGATATGCTTCTTCCAAAAGTCAGATATAGTATTGCATACCGTTTCACTGGCTGTCTCTCCAAAGGAATGACCGCCCATACCGTCACAGACTATTCCCATGAAGCAATTATGCTCTGGCATTTCCAAAACGTTAAAGCAATCTTCATTATTGCTTCGCCGACCAGTCTTGCTTATTGTTGCATATTTTATCTCCATATTAATGTTAGTTATATGAATAAGGTTCGTTTCAAGTAGTAAGCCTTGACAAGACACCTACATTGAAACGAGCCTTGTTATATATATGTGTATTCAAAGTGTTGGCTATCCCCTTGCCTGTTTTTTTTCTTTATGTGTCATTTTAGTGTAATATCATCCGTTACTTCCATATCATCGTATTCATCATCCCAGTATATCATTGGTGCCAATTCTTCCCTTAATTCAGGGAATTCATACTCTCTTAACTTTTCCAATTTGTTTTCAACTTCATCTTTTGACTTTGCAAATACAAAACTACAATGCCAATAATTGTCGCTGAGATAATCACATTCATCAAACCAAAGATGATGTTTCACGAACTGTCCTACATATACACCATCCTTGGGTATTTCATTACGCAAATAGTGTTCAATCTCGTAAATACCTTAAACGTAGTTCCGAGGACATGTATCTGCTCTGTAATCTTAATTGTCTTCATATCTCAATACCCTAATCCGTGTCGGGCGCAACTTCTAAGTTTGTCTGTTTATGAGATATAGAGATCAGAAGTAACCATATCCTATCAGAAAAAAATTCTTATTTTTCTATAAAGCTCACTTTGTTCAAACATTGCTTTGTAAGCACGATGAATCAGATGTCTCATTATACACCATTTAGCACCCATTTCCAAACAGGCACAACCTCTATTTTCAACCCATCGCGCTCCATCACTCCCTCGTCCTCGTATGTCACAATCATTGCCTTTTTCAGAGGATATAAAGAATTAAGGGCTACCAAGGCTTTTACCTCACGTTCCAATGTAGACTCGTCGCTCATTCTATAACTGGCTTGAACAGCCAGACCCTCGTCGGGTACATATAAGTCAACTTCAATATTGCGGTTGAAATAATAGATGCCACTGCCATACTTCTTATATAATGTTATGGCACATAGGTTTTCAAGCAACAGTGTGTCAGGGTTGTTGATGAAGAGGTGCAACAGTCCGTTGTCCACAAAATAGTGCTTCTTCACCGTTTCTTTTTCTGTGAACTTAGAGGCATAGTTGTCCAATGATATCAACAGACAAGACTCCTGCAAATATCTCACATACTCCATAATGGTTGACGCACTGCATCGAACACCTGTCGACTTAACCAAGTTGCTCAATCTGTTCAACGAGCAGGGTTGCATCACGCTTTCTGCCAAACGACGCACACACAGACGCAGGGCATCCTCGTTCTTTATCTTATGGCGCACAATAAGGTCATTGAAGAATATGCGGTTGTACAAGCTGTTGAGCCAGATGCGCTTCTCGCGGAAGTTGACCAATTCCGGGAAACCTCCCCATTCAAAGTAAGTTCTGAAATGACGCTGCAACTCATTAGCCTTCCTGCCATACTGCCATCCTCCTGCAATGTTTACACCAACAGCCGTAAGGTATTCGTTAAAGCTATACGGAAAGACATTCACACTAAGATACCTGCCTCCCAAAACGGTCTCTATGTCACGGCTCAGCATCTTGGCATTGCTTCCCGTAACATAAACACGATACTTCAAGTTAGCAAGACGACGTGCAAAGTTAGCCCAACCATCCACATTCTGTATCTCATCAAAGAAGAATATCGGCTGACCGCTATACATGCTGTGATAGGCTTGAATTATGAGATCGAAGTCTGTAGCAGCCATCCCTTGCAGACGCTCGTCATCGAAGTTTACATAAACAATGTCCTCCAAAAGCTTTCCTTCTGCCAATAATTGCTGCACACGTTGATACAACAAGTAGGATTTTCCTGCCTGTCTTACACCCACAAACACATAGTTGCCATACTCTTCCAAGTCAAGGGGACGCTCCACCAACGGTATGCTTCCTATATATTCTTGATTCTCAGAGATTATCGTTCTAAATATTTCCTTATCCATACTCTGCTTTTTCCTACAAAGATATGATTTTTATTCGGTGGCACAAAATAAAATTCGCTATTTTTATTCGGTGACAGCGAATAAACAAGACTGATTGTTTATAATTTTACTTTTCGATAACTTCTCGTTCGATTCTCGATAGGGTCTCGATCACTCTTCGATCGTTCTTCATTCATCCTCCGTTAAACAATCGAAGACCGAACGGATAAATAACGAAAAATCATCGAAGGATTATCTAAGATGTATCGAAGAATTATCGAATACTTAACGACCGTTGCATTTCAATCCCAGAAAGCAAATTTATCATACGAGGTGTCTTGCACAAACACTTTATCTCCAAATATCATATCGTCGGGCTTCTTTATTCGAATGATGGGGCAACAGGCGAAAGCACAATCCCCTACACTCGCATTTGACAGAAATTTGATATATAAGAGTCTCTCGTTATGATAAAAAGCTTCTGCTCCTATTCTCTTCAAAGAGTTTGGAAATACCGCTCTTACCATGTTGGAAGGATAGAAGGCACGAACACCTATTGTCTCCAGTCCTTCAGGGAAGTTAATGGTTGCAAGTCTTTCGCAGAATCGGAAAGCATAATCTCTTATCTCTCGGACTCCACTATGCAGTATGACCTTTCGCAGATTATCGCAGAACATAAAGCCGTCTATCTCCTTAACCGATGAAGGAATGTCAATCTCATGTAGGGAATAACAACATTCGAAGCCATTCAAATAGTTTAGGTTTCGTGGCAGAATTATATCCTGCAACGCTTCACAGTGTCGAAACGCATTTCTTCCTATTCGCGTTATTTCATCATGCAACTCCACTCTTTTCAATGATATGCATCCGTCAAATGTGTCGCTCCCTATCTCCATTACGGAACGTGGAATGACAATATGTTCCAATGCTTCGCAACCCATAAAAGCAGCATCGCCTATTGAGACAATATCATTATGCAACTCTATATCCCGAAGCCGTTTTTGCAAACAGAAAGCAAACGCTTCAATGACTTTGACGCTTTGTGGAATTATGAAATGCTCTTTCTCTTGCCAACAGTATATCAGACGGCTCATGTCTTTGGAATAGAGCACGCCATCTTTAAGCAATATGTAATCGGATTGGTTGTCTATCTCTGAAATTTGTACCTTGAAGCATACCGTCGGCCTCGCACAAACAAACGGACGTTGTTCATACGTTGCAAACGGACTCTCATATTGCATCTCTATTCGAAGAGACTTAGGCAGATGTAGTACTCCGATGTTACTATACTTCTTACACAACAATTCATCTTGTTGCATTGTAACCATTTTCTCCATATCACAAACTATTAAGTTATCGAAAATCTTCTCTTTCTCTATCAAGAAAATCTTTGGTCAGTTTTACCTGTCTTTTGTTTGCAAGACACAGATGTTCCTGCAAGTTCTTTTCGTTATTCATATTCTTCTCTTTATACACTAAACACCATACCTTCATTACAAGCCTCAGCATTTGGAAAAATTGATTTCACCTCTTGTTCAAACTGTTGCTCATCATCGTACCTTATCGAGTAATGACCGATAATCAATTTTCTGGCATTGGCTCTTTTTGCGATGTTTGCGGCTTGATGGGTTGTACTATGAAAAGCATTTATTGCTTGATTCTTGTCATTAGCAAGAAATGTAGTCTCATGGTAAAGCAAATCAACATCTTTTAATTGAGACACCATAGATGGATTATAAGCTGTATCACTGCAATAAGCATAACTACGGGGAATAAACTCACTTGGAGCAGTCAACTCTTTATTGGAAATTAATGTTCCGTCAGGAAGTATGTAGTCATAACCACTCTTTATCAACTTGAAATCACATTTTGGAATGTTGTATGACAGGCATTTCTTAGGCAAGAGTACCCGTTTCTTTGGCTTTTCCCTAAATAAGAAACCACAGCACGGAATGCCGTGTTTTAAGGGGATAGTTTCTATTTCCATCTCTTCGTCTTCATATATTTTTTGATTAGAATTGCCCATAAACGTGTTGATATTTACATTGAAAGGTATGTGGCAGAGTTCTTTCAACATTAACATCAGAATGTCTTTCAAATCTTCTGGTACGAAAACATTGATGTCCTTTGTCCTACCCAGCATCAAGTTCAGTGAAGAAAGCAAAGGCACAAGACCAAAGAAGTGGTCGCCATGAGCATGACTGATAAATATATTGTCCATATTCGTCAATTTTATGCCAGACTTCCATATCTGTGTCTGTGTTCCTTCACCACAATCCACCATAAACAACTTATCATGCACATTGACAAGTTGTGAGGTTGTCATGTGTCTGCCAATTGGTATGGCAGCACCACAACCCAATATGTTCACTTCAAACTTTTCCATATTCAGTTCTTCTATATTTGTTGTCGTTTATATCAACAGAGAAACCAATCGCAACTAATATGTTCAGGCCTTTTTGAGTGTTCTCTCCATCGTTTATATCTCTTATATATTCAATGTCATCTCCCCATTTGCCTTCTACATTATCTGTGAAATTCCTAAGACTATCTAAAATATCGCCCATCAACATATCACGTCCATCGCTTGGCAAATTATACTCCTTATCAAAGAACCAACGATACCATATTTTCGAGTCTGTGATTTTGTAAAAGACTAAAATATATGATGTGAATTCTGCGTAACGAAGAAGAGGTTTTGCCTCTTGCTCAATCCTTTCAGAAAGCCATATACATTTCATTATATCCTCATTAGTGATATTTTCAAGAAGAATACCTCTGACACTTGCAGAAGTGTTCCATAATTCATGCCACTCATTGGGACAGTATACCCAATCATGATAATTAACGTATTCCTTAATCTTATTTTCATCAATAATCATAACACAAAAATTAAAATGTCATTATTCAATATCCCTTAATCTTACACTTCAACGTCCCTACACCCTGTCGGATATTATATCAACTTTCTTCTGAAAACATGAGATTTCATGTTGCCGGAGTGCCGACCCATGCTATTCTGCTTCCCAATGCGGCGTCCACAATGAATAGATAGCCAAATCAATTCCTAATAGTATTTTTCTCATCTTGCCTCTCTTTTATTCTATTTCAATCAATATTGCCGTATAGTTGTCATCACCTTGTTTTTGACAGAGAAAGTCAAATACATCGAGTATATCTTCTAATGGCTTGTCGTCCAACATCCTTGCTTGCAAGATACCGGGTGCCATGCTCTTGTACAAACCATCAGAACAGAGTAATATCCTGTCTCCTTTCTGAATGGCGAACTGCCTGATGTCAGGAACAGCAGCTTCTGGACGGTAGCTGAAGAAACAACGTGAAACAATTTCCCACCCGAAGTCGATACGCACATAATCTTCAGTTTGGTAAAGTAATCCCTCACCTTGTCTTAGCTGATAGCAACGGCTGTCGCCCACATGGGCTATTGTCACCTTCAATGCTGGCCATGACCATCGTTGTACCCATCTCTGCATGGCTGAGGTCACAGGACCTCTGGTTGATGGCATTACAAGCCTTTTTGCAAGCCATAACAACTTTTTGGTCATTGTCTGGAGTGTCTGTACTATCCTGCCAGTATTTTGAAATGGCATTGCAGACTGCCTCACTTGCCACCTCGCCAAAAGAATGACCGCCCATGCCGTCACATACTATGCCCATGAAGCGATTATGCTCTGGCAATTCCAGGACGTTAAAGCAATCTTCATTATTGCTTCGACTACCAGTCTTGCTGATTGTCGCATATTTGATTTTCATTGTCTTATGTTTTTACATTTATATAGCCTCCAGCTCATAGCATAGGGCAACCAACTATCTACTTTATGTATTCAGTAGCAATCACATCATAAATGGTCGCATGTAAAGATATTTTTATCAGAAGTAATACCAAGTACCACCATATTGAACCTTATAAGAATAACCTCCCTTATTCGTTTCTTCTGTTGGAAATTTCATTCCATTAAAATCAACCCATTTACGATCATGGTCATCTTCCAAATTCTTATATACGCTCACTCTGCCATAGCAATTCCACTCGCCATCTTCCATATAGTACACATCTGTATCATATTTGTGTAACCATCCATCACCAACACTTGCATCAGAAATGTCTTGAAGCATTTCATCTGAAGTTCTGGTATCCTCATAATATTGACTTTTAGGACCTTTTGACTCGCATGAACAGAAGAGAACACTCATTACAAGTGCTATATACATTATCTTTTTCATATTTACTACACATTTATTGTTTAACAAACTAACCTCTTTTTATATAATAACGATTCCCTTTATAAGCGAATGAGTTTACACCTTGAATGCAAACCCAGCTATTACCAAAACGGATGTATTGGTTACCACCACTGAGATAAATGGAATAAACACCTTTATTTGTTCCCGACTCACAAACCACTCCCACAGAATAAGGAGTGCGAGTAAATGCTCCATTGCCATTAGCACCTCTGAACGTCATGTTGTTTTGGACTGGAACAGATACATATCCACGTCCTCTACATACTTGACAAGCTACAGCTCCATACATTGTTATCCAGCCACCAGCTCCTCGACAGTTGTTACAAACAACATTCTGATAATTTTGAGCGTTTACTGATGTAATGGCGCAAACGAAAAGAATCAAAGTACAAATAATAGACTTCATATCTCAATACCCTAATCCGTGTCGGGCACAACCTCTAAGTTTGTTATTTGTCTGTTTATGAGATATAGAGTACCGAAGTAACCATTTACTATCAGAAAATAATTATTTTTTCTGCGTGGAAAGTAAAAAGCAGAAGACCATGGAATACAAACTACATAGCCTTCTGCTCTCTTATACTTTCAGAATAATCCTGCTGATTGATTATCTTTTCAAAGTGAACCTCTTTACAACCTTACCTTTTCTGTCAATAGCACCATAAAGATTGATTTCTTCATCATCTGTCATACCGAATCCATCTTCATCACGATAGTACATACCATCAGGGTTAAGCTGCCATTCCACTTCTGCCACGCCATTTTTATATTGATATACATGACCAGGAAAATGAAACGAATGCGCTTTCGCTCTATCAAAAGCATCTTGTGGAAGCCCTTTCATACTATCCCAGTCAATATCTTCATCTGTCACGATTTGCAGCACCTCATCAATAGACATGAACTCGTATGCGCATCTTGCCTCTTTGTCCATCAAGTAACGTGGTTTCCAATACCGCCCAATCACCTGAGTCACTAATGCCATATCTTCCCCCAAATCATTTTGTACAAGTGATAGACCTTGATATTGTGATAAACATAATTCCCTATATAGTTTTTCCTCTTCTGACATATCTATATCATTGGACTTTCCCTCTTCATACACCAAATCCCATGGATTATCATTACAGATTACTAACCCCTCCATCTTACCTTGTACAAAATCATTTTCATCTGTATCATCTTTATTCTTAGCCTTAGCAAGGTATCGGAGTTTTCTTATCAAATCACGTTCTTCTTCATTCGCAATATCATAAGCAATTTGAATGTAACGGTCAAAAGATTTTTGAATCGCTTCGGTTGCTTGCTCCAATATTTCATCATTACCTTTCTTGGCAATAATGTTCATCGCACAGGCCATAAGCCGTCCAGCAAATCGTGAGTTACTTAGGTTGGGGGCATCACCTAAAACTTCGTTATATCCATCTTTCAGCTTGATTGACACATTATTTTCACCTGTAGATTTTGCGTGCATATTCATCTTTGCTTCTTCGTATGACTCATATCCGAATATAGCGGCAGCCAACGATTCGAAGTTTTTGTCATCGAGAATATCAACAGAATGAATCATTATGTTTCGATTTTCATCTGAAATGTTGTCGGACAACTCTTCAAATTCTTTCACTGTGGCCACAATAATATTATAACCGTCTTCTTTTTCTGACAAATAAACCTGTGCCTCTGGCAAAACACCAGCAGCTTCTTTACCAATTTTTCTAACCTCGTAGTTAGCAGCAAATGCTACATTAGCATCTACTGGTATAGGGAAAGGAACATACACAAGCAGGCTGTTACCTTCCATACGGGTTAATGCAACATTGAACACACAATGTTTGCCTTCTACTACAGTAGCAAACTTATTTCCCTCTTGATTGGGTACTATACCTGACGAAGAAAACATCTTTACGATACACTCTTCAAGAGTAAGTCCCTTTTGGGTATAGCCACATTTGTGTTTGAAAAAATCGAATATTCCCATAATAATTACTCTTTTGTTTGTTTATGACAATTGTTCCCAACATGATTTTCCATCCTTTTTTATTTGAAGAATGAAATACCAAACAACAATACCCAATAGTCCAACTGGGAATGATGATGTTAGCATAGCTAAAAGTCCTCCAATTATACTTGATATTATTAATAATAAGAATCCACTTTTACGCCAATTCAAAAGCATGATGATGGCTATAATATTGATTACTCCAAAAACTCCACTTACTATGGATAAAGGTATTGCTGCATCAGGATAATTACTTCCCCATGCCTGCTTCGGGAAGAAGTTTATCAAGCTCACTAATACATTAGCAACAATCGAGAAATATAACCATATTGAAACAAAGGCATTTCTCTCTTTATGCGGAACAAATGCTTCGTTAGAAAAATCGGTGTGCTGATCAAATGTAGTATTTGATAAATCTGCATTCCTTTTTTCGTCAGACTTGTCGATTTTGAAAGCTTTTTGTGACAGACCACAATATGGACATCTTTCTTGATAATCGTCCAATTCATGATTACATCCACTGTTTATACATAATTTCATATCTTAAAACCCTACTCTGTGTCGGGCGCAACTTCTAAGTTGTTTATTTGTCTATTTATGAGATATAGAGTATAGAAGTAACCATTTTCTATCAGAAAATATTTTTTTGTTTTATCTGCATCGTAAACAAGAAAAGCAGAAGACCATGACATTTGCAATACACAATCTTCTGCTCCTTATAGCTTTGTCCTTTCTTTGAAACGATTATCCTTTAATCTTCTCCATCAAATATCTTGCAGCAAAATCCAATGCCTTAATAATATGTGGCACTATGTCCTTGGCTGATTCCTTATCTATAATCTTGTGGTCATAATCCAAGGATACTTTCGATTCTTTTTTTTCAGACAACAGAACCTTGATGTACTTTACATTTCTATTCGTGTCATTCACCGAATCCTTTAGCAACTCCTTATCTAGCGAGGAAAGTCCAGCAACAAAAGGAATGCAGAAGCGTATCATACTTTCATCCTTACCCACAACATAAAAATACACTTGTCCATTATACTTAAAATGCCAACCCAACGAAGGCATCAATATCGTTTGACCGCACATTTGGCGAATCTCGTTCACTATTTCTTCCTGCTTCATATTCACAATAGTTTTGTTTGACTATTTATGATTCTATTAGCTGATTAGTAACCTCTTACTAAATTATTTATTATGGTACAAATGATTTCGAATATTCAGCCCAAGTACATGTTTTGTTTATTATTCCAAAATCCAAAGCTTCTTGGGCGGCAAACCAGGTTTCCTTTTCACAATAGTTTTGTATTTCACCAATAGTATGACCTGTTCGTTCTCCAATTATCTGATAAACTTCCTTTTTTAAAGATGTCAAATCCTTATTTATATCTATTGTGTCTTCACATTCCTTTATTTCTTTATGTTCACCTAATCGAGGACTATGTATCAAGATTCTTACACATGGATCAGCTATCCTTTTATCTTTATTTCCCGCCACCAATAGTATGGCAGCAGCAGATGCTGCCACACCATAAGCATATGTTGAAATCTCACAATCATCCCCAATCATATAGATTAAATCATAAATACCCAATGTGGACACTAAACTTCCACCTATAGAATTTATGATTATACTTATCCCCTTCTGTTGATTTTCTTTATAGTACAAGAGAATCAAGTCCCCTATAATTTTACAACTATAATCATCCATAATACCAAATATTGGCACTATTCTATTTTTCCACAAAAATGAATAGAATTTTTCCTTAGAATCTATATTGATGTTACTTAAGCTATCCTTAAAAAACTTATATGCAGTACTTGTTTGTGGAAGTTCTACTTTATACTGATTAAAGATGGAATCCACTTTACTCTTTTTTATTTGTCCCTTTATTGTGCAAACAAAAAAGCATAAAACAAGTAGAATTATATATTTTCTTCTCATTAGTTCTTGATTTTCAATTTAACAAATTCTCAGTCCAACATCACAAATGCAGCCCAATAATATGGATCAGGATGCTTCTTGCGAATAATTTGCTTAGCTTCTTCGAAAGCCTTGCGCTTGTTCCAAGCATTATGGGGGTTAACAAGGCATTCGTAGAATGCAATCATAAACTCGGAAGTAGTCTTGTCACTTACACTCCACAAAGACATGACGATTGTTCCAATTCCTGCTTTTTTAAAAGCACGTTGCAATCCATATAATCCTTCAGATGTAGCCTTGCCTTGTCCAGTCTGACATGCAGACAACACCACCATATCCGTATTGCTCAAATCCAAACGTGCTATATCATTAGCTGTTAATATACCACCAAGCACACCTTTTGGTAATTGTTTGCCTAACCAAGCAGCATTACCACCTGACATGACAAGTCCAGAAAGAGACATGGCATCCGTATAGCCTTTGAGATAATCTACATCCTCCGCTTTATTAGGAGTGTAATAAAATCCATGAGTGGCAATATGCAATAATCTTGGGGACTTACCATTCATATCGAGGAATGATTCTTCCGTACCGTTCTTTCCCATATATGGAGTAACTTGCCATTTGTTATCTTTCAAGATGTTTTCTATCTTCAAGATCTCTTCCTTTGTACCTTGTAAATCATAGAATATGGAATCACCACGAGCTATTTCTCCACGTATGACAAGCAAGTTAGCCAAATCATATTTCTTTGACTCTTCTGCCATTGCGGTTGTCTCCACATCATATTGCAAACCTCCATACAGTACTGCAGTATCATCCTTACAACCAATAGCATTGGACTTCATCTTCACCAATTCGCGAGCCGAAGACAATCTGACAAAATCATAATGGCTACCTAAGAGTGAACCGTCTGGCAATGGTAAAGATTCCAATGAAACCTGGAACAGCAACTGTGATGGAACATAGTATATGGTAGCACCTTCTGATACATTCTCTTTCAATGGCTCCCATAACAATTTCAGAACATCTCCTGAATAATCCTCACTATAGTACATATCTGGTCTCACGATGCCAAGAGAATAAATTTGCCTTTCAGCAAACAATGCTTTTAGCAGCGGATAGCCTTGCACCTTATTTATAATATAAGCTGTATACTTTCTTCCTTGAGTTTGTGAAATATAGTCGGTAAAGTCTATCAACACTTCGTTTTGTCCCAAAGCGTGCTTCACCGCATCATAGTCCACATCCATGAAGTCTGTGCCATCGCTATATTCCTTGCATCTGTTAGTCAACAGATTTTCCAAACGGCTTATTTTTCTTGACACACTTAGGATGCTGTCAGCGTTTGCATTATAGTCTTTTTCCCAAGCCTTCACCTGATTTTTCATACTTGCCAATGTGGTATAGTTGTGCATGTCCTCAGACGTACCCATCCTCTTAATGACATCATACATGGAGCGTTCCGATTCCAAGAGAAAAGACTTAGACATAACAAGAGCGTCATAGCAATTCTTTGTAAAAGCCGTCTGTGTCTGCTTTGCTTCCAAAGCGTATGGCGTCATCATGGTAAACAATGATGATAGAGGATTCCACAAACCTTCACGCTCTGTACTACTCATATATGGGATGCGTTGTTTCATCAAAGCCTTCAATTGCAGTACCGCTGCTGTGTAATCATTGCAACCATACGTTACATTCCCTGCAAAACCTTCAGCATTGGCAAGATATATTTGCGCATTGATATGTTCCTGACTTTTTTCACCATATAGTGCCTTGGTATATTCGGCATACTTCCGATAATACTGTTCAGATTCTGCGTAGTTCCCCAACTGATGCTCAACGCCTCCTATTAGGGCTAACAAGGATATTCTGTCGCCATCCGTTTGCGGATATTTTGTAGCAAGCAATTCATCTGCTTTCTTATAGTCATTCAAGGCTGACTGATAGTTTTTGAAAGCAAAATGGCATCTGCCTCTTGTTGTATATAAGTGATAGAGTTCTTTAGAATCTACTATTCGTGAAGCCGTTTTAAAAATCTTATCAAGGCTCCTATAGCAGTTCTCCTTGTCACTCATCAGTCGATAAATATCAGCCAAAGCCATGTAAGGCATATTATAGGTAGCATCACCCATTGGGGTATGTGCCTGAAATTCTTCTATTGCTTTCTTGGCATATAACAGAGCATCGTTATACCGTCCTATAGCTGCATACAGATTTCGCAAGTTGGAATAGCTCAGGTGTTTGTTGGCTGATACGGATTTTGTATCAGCACACTCTGCAATATCTTTTCCACGCAAGTACCATTGCTCCGCAATGCCGTATTGCCCCAAGTCTCTTGCCTCATTGCCTTTCTGATTATAATAAGTGAACTTAGTTTGTAAATCAGCCGTTACATCCACCAATGAATCTATACTCGCTGCATAAGTCTGTGCCTGTTGTACGTTACCTATTGTATTCCCCAAATTCCACAGCCCTTTCAGAATTTCCATCTGAACATTAGTTTTGCCAATCTGTTTTGCCAAGGCCAAAGCCTGTTTGTATGCATCCTCGGAACCTACCACGTCATAAAGAGTTCCTTTTATTTCAGCGATATGCCGTAAGACAGAAATCTCATCATCTGTTTTCCTAAGTTCTATAAAACCTTTTAGAGCATTTTGGTAACATGCCAAAGCCTTGTCGTACTGTTGGGATAAATGATATTCAGCCGCCTCAAAATACCATGACAAGGGAATCTTAGGCTGAGCATATTCTCTTACCTTGCCGTCAGCATAAGGCATAATCTCTTCCAATATGGCACGAGCCTTTACAAATTGCCGGTTGCCTCTGAGCATGAAACCGGAAGCATACATATATCCGTTCATGGCATACAGATGAGCAACATCTTTCTTTTCCTTCTCAGTAAGACTGCCAGACATCAATTTCTTAGCCAATAGATAAGCCTCTTCGTAGCGTTTCAGAGTCTCATAACACATACAAGCCATCGTCTGACTGCACACATATACTTGGCGCTCAACTTCATTTTGTCGTTGTTCCGTGTTCTTGCCGACAATGAGGAAAGCATCCAGGGCTTCAGCGGTCTTCTTGGCATTGTTCAATGCAAAGGCTTCATTCATTTTAGCCGTGACTTCCGCCTCGGTCAATGTCTGCGCTTGCATCTGCAAACCACAACAGAATAGGACTAACGATAATAGCAATGCTTTATTCATGATGCAATGATATTGTATCTGTTGATATAGAGTCATTGCTAATACTGTCTGTTGGCGCCGTCATATCAAATACATCGTTTTCATCGCCACGCACATTATCCGTAGGGGAGTTTTCTACAAACAGCGGATTGATGGCAAAGAAGCCGACAACCAAGATTGCTGCTATACTTGAAATCCAAAGCCAAGACTTTCTACGACCATGTTTTATTTCCTTTTGAAACCCTGTCATGGCTTTCAACTTCTCTCCACGGCTCACCATCGCCTGTTTAACATTCTTCGTAAACTCATATTGCTCCTTTTTCTCTGCATCCTCTTCTATCTCCTTCAGAAACTGTGCCTTGTCTTCCTCCGACATGGTTTCACCATGAAGCAAGTATTCATCTATTCTATCTTGAAAATTATTGTCCATATCCATCTGCCATTTTATGAGTTCAAATAGTTGTGATAAATGTTTCGTGCTGAAGTACGCAATGACTCCATGCACTTGTGCTTCTTCGTCTTGAGAGCGTTCTTTGAGTCTATTGTCGGTATTTCCAACAGGATTGTGTCCAAGTCCTTCTCCTCATAGTAGAACTTGCTCAATATCTCACAGCACCGCTCCGACATATGTGATATGACATCAGCAATGATGTCAAGCATCTTGTTGTCCTCCGAATCATATAGCATATTGATGTATTGCTGGGCATCAAATCCTTCTTCCTTTATCTTTCGTCCCATTTCTGTCTCAGGGTCTGCATAGGCAGGATGTTCTCTTACCCATTCCAAATACTTGATACGAGCAATTCCCATGAAGTAAGTAAGGATGCTACCGTTCAACGGTTCCTTATTCTTGCCCATCACTCTGCCGTCACTCACATAAATCTTCTTGCGCTCGATATTCTCCCACATCGCAATGAAAGTGTTTTGGAAAATTTCCGTGGCAGATTCCTCATCTGCGAAGAACACGCCACGATAGTTTGCCCAAAAGTACTTCGAGCAATAAGCATACAGTTCCGACTGTATCTTTCTATCCTTATCGTACATTCCAGCAACAAGTCGGGCTTCTTTCTCTTGTTTTGGTGTACGCATTTGTATTGTCTTTGCCATTTTATCTACTCAGTATATCTGTTATATTGTATTTATTGATGTCCTCACCAGTCATTTCTGGCTGTTGTGGTCTGCTACTGGTATTTCGGTTTACGAACTTTCTGATTCGTTTCATAAACTCACCATTGCTTACCTTGTCGCTATTCTTCAATTCCGTCCACAAGGCGTATGTCAATTTGCCAACGGTAGGTTTCTTCATCTCGAAGTTCACTTGATTACTTTTGCATGCACTGATGGTAATCCAACGCTCAGGTAAAGGCTTTGCCTTAGTATTAAGGATATTCTTTTTGCCATTGCCACCCATAAAAAACAATTTAATCGTCTCAAATGTTTCATATAAGCCGCGAGCATTTTGGCTGTCAACCACCAACGTGTCTTCCACACCTCGTACTATTTCATCATCTTCTCCACGAGTGCCGTCACCACTATGGCAAGCATCTATCACCACAAGTAGTTTGCCTTTTGCACCTATTTTATTACGGATGGCATTGAGATATACATTTAATTCATCGTCCGTAAGATGTCTTTCACCATGATACGTAGCACTTGCTTTCCGACAAGCATCATACGGAATCCAACATTCATCCAGTCCGTCTTTTTCGTCATTATGCACATCCGTCATCTGTTGTCCATGCCCAGAATAATGGATATATACCACATCGCCATGTTTGCATAATGCCGTCATTCTCTTGAATGCCACGACAATGCCAACCTTTGTAGCCTGTCGATTTACCAATGTCGTGACAGATTTGAAACCTGCATTTTTCAGCATCGCTTGAACAAACGGAACATCCTTGTCGCCATTGATTTTGTTCCAAGCCTTGTCCTGCTGTTCTCCTAACCCTATAACCAAAGCTCTCTTTGTCTGTGCTGTAACAGACAAAGAGAGCAATAGGAGAATATATGTGATGATTCTTGTTTTCATTCGAATACTATTATAAATAGTTTAGTTAGATAGGCTAAGTGATTGAGATAAATATCTATCTAGGTTGGTTACAATAGCTAACCAAGCACTAACCACTGCAAAGATAGTTAGTACTCAATTTAGGGCATATCTCAATGTATAGGCACTTTTACAAGTGCCTATACATTGAGATATTAAAAAAATACTTGTTTATTAACTATTAAAAACATTTTCTTCGCTCGACAATTTAAAAGCAAGCTTTCATTGTACTCACTTATCGAAAAAGTTTCATACTTTTTCTCGCCATGGCAAAGTTCAAGCAAGCTTACTTTGCTCATGACTTATCGAAAAAGTTCCAAATCTTCGTTGCTGTACATAATTTTTCAAAGATTAGAATTGAAAAATTAAAAACTATATATATCAGTTCGGCAGCAAAGATACTTCTTTCTAATTTAAGCCCTAATTTGAGTGCTTACCTCATTTACTGATATATTGGCTTTTGCCAGTTTTTGGGGGATTATGGCAAAACGTAATACATACCGGTCCTTGTAGGTAATTCATATAATTTTCCGACACTCCATTTCAATCCCTTAATATAAGAGCGTACCGCATTGTTAGCTTTTTCATTTGTTGAAACCCAAGCATACTTTTCTTTTGCTGATTCTAATGTCATTTCCCTCCAAGGGGAATTGGGAGTGTTGTCTTGGGAAATCACACGTATTCCTGTTACATGTTTTTCTGTCTGTAGCTCTTTGGCATCAGACTGGAAAATTTTAATTTCTGATATAGAACCATCTTTTTCAACCGTTAGCTTGGCTATCAGATAAAGACCTTGCTTCTTAAGCTTTTTGATTTCCTTATTTTTCAAGAAAGTAGATGTTGTTTTCTTTGCTTCAGAAGTATTTAAAATGGGATATGGGGCTTCATCAAGCCAACTATCTTTAAAGATCATGTTGTCAGCAATTCTCTTTATTTCTCTTGCTTTAATCTCTTCTTCCGACAAGTTTTCCTTTACATCGAAGGCACCGATATACTCGGGAAACTTTGGTCTTTCCCCTTTGGGTATTTGACTGTATGCCGCGCTGTGTAAAAGTAAAGCTGCACTAATGATTGTAAGTCTCTTGAATTTAATTGCTTTCATGTTTTTTTCTTTTTTTTGTTATGTAAATACGTGTTTGTCCGATATTTGTTTTTTAGTTTTTTCTAAGGATATGTCTTTTTGTAATAATAGAGAGAGAAGATGGGAAAAAATTCTATCCAAAATGAATATAAAAGTCACCTTGAAAAAGTGCTATCAAAATAGAGGGGTACCTCAAAATGCTTACAGTTTAAAACTTAAAAGCATAAGAAGAACTATTCTGTATGAAATTTATAGCCCTAAAGACCCCATTTTAGGCTTCTTTTTGCTGTTGAAGTTTCAGATTGATAGTGCTCTGACTTTTTCAAGTGGACTCATATTTTGAATTTCAAAAATACTAATGTCCCGTTGAACGAGATACAAGTGATTTAATGTTTAAAATTCAGCAACGAAAATACTTCTTTATAATTTAAGCCCCAATTAGGGTGCTTACCTAACGGTTTTGAAATGGTACACTTAAAATTTGTATATATACACCTTACAATCAGTATTGTCAGTTATCTCTTTCAGCATATTACCATTATCGTCATCAGTATACTCTGATGTAAATTCACTTTCTGATTGCGGTTGCGTCACTTGCCAACCATATTTCTTCATTATGGCAATAGGTTCATAGTCACCGATGTCTGACAATCCGTATGTCATATGAATTGTTAGGGCAGAGGCAACCCATCCTATGAAGCAAACAATCGCTATATACAATTCACATAATAAAAAATTGAAAAAGCCAAGATTATCTGTAAAGAATGTGCTATATAACGCAATACAGGTTAAAACAATGAAAAGGAATAAAGGTGCCACAATAGCAGACTTTGTTTTGTTCGCACAGTTCCTGCATTGTGGAATATCCACACTTGCCTCTATATACGAAATGCTGTTTCCAGATACAGACTTTATGCGATACATGGTTGAGTTTATTGTCTCTTTGGGCTCGCATGTCTCACAACCGCAACTTGCACATATTGCAGTTTTAATGTTCTGAGGACTAATTCTCATATTTTGATATTTTAGTGTTTATGGATTTCCACATCTGTAGAAAACAAATAATTTCTAGACTCTCCAGAATGGTGTGATTTTATTTTTCTTGGTGGCTCTTCGTCATATCCTGAGATAGAACCTCCGATCTCGTATAAAGGAACATCTGGTATTTCTTTCTTTTTTGTCAAGTAGGCATTTGTGCCATACCCTATCGTCACCAAATAAAGTTTCTTGCCGGATTCGTTCTTGATATATGTATTTGTGAGCTGTTCGCACAAATTGTCTGTTATCAGAAGTTGGCTATAATAAGACTTTTGTCCTACAATATAAACAGTCGGGAGCATATACGTCAGCAATACGAATAGGACAACTCCTTGTATAGCACCAGCAGCAGACCTACCTCTTATAAAATCTACTATTGACGGCTTCTTTGGGGCTTGATGAACAATAATCCATAAGACTTGTGCCATAATACTCAGAATTATACAGAAAACGACACAATAAACAAAAAGGCTAAAATAACCTATACACATAATATTGACAATTTTAATGTTTTAAATTCTACAGCGAAGATAAACCGTTCAAAATTAAGCTCAATTTTGTATTCTTACATCGTCAGTCTTTTGTTATTTTAAAGCCCAACTTTAAAATGAGTTTAATCGTTTCAATAGACGTATTGCGGTCGTATTCCTTTTCTTCCTCTGATAGCTCTTCATAAGGTACAAGGCACGGATGTTTCTTCTCAGCATCGTTGCGTTCTTCTCCATACGTCCAACCATCCTTCATACGTCCTGCCGACCATACTTCGTGTACGTTCTTTGCTATCTTCTCTGCTAATATTTCAAGTCCTTTGGGCAGAGCCACATCCTTCGTGTCGATAGGATGTGGTATATAATTGTTCTTGTTCATTGCTCACGTTGTTTTATTGATTTTCTGTATGTAAAGAGGAAAGAAAAGGTAACAATCTATCAATGGATATCTTATTTTGCATCAAAGGCATCCAACAGAATAAAAGGTGCCCACTTTTCACCCTTTGAAAAATCTTTTCCTTTTCCGAAGTCATGCTCACGAAGATAGCGTTGAGCCTTTACAAGTGCTTCACGTTTTGAAAGTCCATTTACTAATCCCTTATAGAAACATTTCATCAGTTCACAAGTAGCCTCGTCTGATACAGATTTCAAAGACATGAGCAAAGTATGCACACCAGCATTCTTGAAACCACGCTGCAATCCGAAGATACCATCAGTTCCTTGTCCGCCAACTCCAGTATAACATGCAGACAATACAGCCATGTCGCATTGACGAAGATTCATGCTTGCCACGTCGGCAGCCGAAACATATCCATCCACATCTTTAGGCTTCTCCGTTTGGTTGCTTCCAGCCAATGCCAGCACACTCATTTGCATGGCCTCACCCTCACCTGTCTTGCTGTCTCCCTTATACTCGCCATGCGAAGATATGTGCAATATTGCAGGGCAGTTATCTGATAGTCTGTGGAAAGCATATTCGGTAGCTTTGGCTCCGTCATATACTTTCACCTTATACTGTTTTTTCATCGTCTTTTCTACCGCTTCAATCTCTGGACGGGAATATTTCAATTGTCCGAAGCCGACACGATCCTTAGCCACTTTTGAAGTCTCATAATCGATATCTCCAAAAACACTTAGAATTCTGCTTGTAGAGGCATGGTATTCCTTGCAAAGTTCTTTGGTAGAAGAGACACGATACACTTCATATTTCTCCGAGAAAGGTTTGTCGCCATCCTTCAGGTATTCTACAGCGACATTGCTCAGCATATTATTGGGTGCAAAGAATATACGCTTCTTTCCGTCAAGATGCTTTCTCAAAGCTCCACCCCAGAAAAAGTTGTTGTATGCGGCATTGTCATAAAGGTCTTCTTTGTTTGCCAGATTTTTGATGATTGCTCGTGTGCTCACAACTTCCATCATAGGTTGACCAGCCTTATTGAGGATAAGAGCCAGAAGATATGTGTCCTTGTCGAGAGGTGACAATTGTACCATAGTAAACTCGATGGCAATATCATCGTCATTGAGATGCCGCTGCACATCTTGCCATGTATATGAGAGATATTCAGTATAGTCCTTCACTTCCCTGCACCCTTTCATCAGTTTCTGCTCCAACGGAATGTTCTGCTCTTTCAAGGCAAGTACTTTCTGTAGATTCTCGTCAGATGCCTCTGTTTGGAGTCGATCTATCTCTTGCTGATTTACTTTAATCTGTTGCCAAGTCTCCTTTAGGCTTTTGTCCGCCATACGGCCTAAAACTTTCTCAAATTCAATACTGGAATTTAGCATTATGCCCTTCGACAACAATTCGAGATCATAAAACGTAGGGATGAAACTTTGCATCTTGGCTGTTGCCGTGTCTGGTAATATTGCAATGTCATAGCAGAAATCATCAATGTGTTGTTGCTGCTCTTTCCACACTCTGCTACGATCTTTTTCAGTCATCAAGACAAAACGTTCACGGAGCATGTTTCTCAGATTATTAGCGTATAAAGAATAGTATTCCGCTGCTTTTATATAATTGTTGACTCCAAAATAGCAACCAGCAATCGTATTGAGCGAGTTGGTATATGTCATAGAACCCAAATACTTCCTTGTAGTTTCCAAAGAAGGCAATTCATCGTTTAACAGACGCTGATACACAGCCTTGCGTTTGTTCTCTGCATCCTGTTCCATTTTGTCTGCGGTATCACTGTCACCAGCTTTACGCAAACACACCAGCAAAGAGGAATAAGTGTTCGAATATTTTGTATCAAGGTTCAAAGTCTTATATATGTCCAGTGCAGCTTGATAATGCATTTTGGCATCCTCAAACTTCTTCAACCTCACTTCCACTTTTGCCATATCCTCCAGGGCATCGGCATGTTTTTCGCTTTTAGGTTTCCAAGCCGAATACCCATCCAGCTCTATTTGATAAGTATCCAAAGCTTCTTGGTATTTCTGTTGACAAAACAAAGCATCGCCAAGACTAAGAATGCCCATCAGATAGAATTTCTTTTCGGTTTCATCCTTTTGTCTCTCGAAACAGGCTATTGCATCTCTAGAACAAGTTTCTGCCTTGTCATATTGGTTAGCAAGCATATAATTCTGTGCAGCCCAATACATATCAGTGCCCATATGTACAGAGTTCGTACCAAGTTTTTTCCAACGGTTTGAGGCTGAGAGATAATATTGCGCGCAACTAAGAAAATCACGCACATCAAACAATATCTTTGCGTAAGCTTCCTCTACCTCAATGCGTTGTTCTTCTGTCTGGCAAAGTTTCAAGCTCTCCTGTATGTACTCGCGTCCTTTTGACTCATCGCCATGCATGATATAGTATTGCGCTCGCTCTAGTTTACACTTGTAATCGTTGCAAGGCAAGGTGAGTTCATGCAGGTTGTGTTCTTCCATCAATTCCATCACCATCTGGATTTTGTTTTTGTCGTCCAGTTCTGTATATGCGGACGACATGGCGTTGAGAATTTGCTCATACGCTTTACCATATTTCTTGACTTTTTGCAAGGCTATCTCCCAACATCTTCCAGCTGAGCGGTAATCCTTGTCACGATACAGCATGACAGCAAGGTCGTGCATGGACGTGGAATCCACCGCAGTGAAGTCACGTTTCAGAAACTGTTCTATTTTGGAACGGTCGGTTGTTGCCTCCTTATACAAAGTCTTTGCAGTCTCAGTCTGCGCCATGACGGAAGCAGCTGACAGCAACATACCTATGAATATAGTACTTCTTTTCATGATTTATAAATTTGCTTATTCAACGATGATAGCCACACTTTTGGGCTCTCTATATTTATTTTCGATGGTAATATACACCACACATTTCCCACGTGGCATTTTGATTTCGTCAAGCAGTCTGCTTGGTGCTCCGTGATATTCATCAGATGTAACCTTGTAGGGCTTGGAGACATGCCCCCTGGCATCCTTGACGATTACGGAAAGATTGATAAGACCATTCACCTCTGCAACAGCTCCAACACGCAAGGTCTTTGCCATGTGGTTCATCTTGTATGTCACCTTCTTGCCTGCCCCGACACATTTTGTTCCAAGATACACATTGCCCCCTCTTGCATCGGCAGTTTGTTCCTTGGCATATTCTTTAGCCTTTTTAAATACATTGTTTCCTTTGCTCATTTCATTGAAGAAACTTGAGGTGAAAACCATATGCTTTTTTATGTTAGCTTCCCCCTTCACATCTTCATTCTGCATAATAAGCATCGACCACTTGGCATCGGTGATAAGTCTCAGAGCCTCCCTTATCTCGGTTTTGCTTCCCTCATCGTCACTCATTGATGACTGTGCTTTTTGGCAGGCTTTATATACCTTCATGAAATCCACACTCTGGCAAAATGCTGTTGTATGAAAACTTACGTATAACAACAAGGTTGTAATCGTTCTTTTAATCATATACATTCTTTTATCTTATTAATACAAGTCTCATTCCAATAGTAGGGCTTCCTTCATATCCTGCAGCAGAATCCACGTATGTGATGGTCACCTCATCGGAAGCAGATTGGTAGAAGCCACCTCTTATGTACTTTTTCCGTTTGTTGGCATCTTCACAAGCGCACCATTCCGCCACGTTGCCCGACAAATCGTATATTTCTCTTTCACATGGTTTCTTGCTTCCTACCTCCATCGGTTTGTTCGTAGCATATACTGCCACGTCATCAGGATTGTCACTACCAGCATAGCGAATCTTCGCTTTATCAGGATATCCTTTATTTCGACAATCCTTATTTGGATAACCCGCAGCATATTCCCATTGAGCTTCCGTCGGAAGACAGAAGACCAACCCTGTAAGATGATTCAGCCGATTGATGAAGTTCATGCAATCATTCCATGAGATATCTACCATAGGCAACTTGTCGCTACCTGTTACAGAATCATTCATCACGACATACCATTCACGCTGAGTCAGTTCAAACTTAGCCATATAGAAATCGTTCTCCACCTTCTCCAGATGAAGAGGATTCTCCAAGCCCTCTTCTCTCGTTGTTCCCATCATGAAAGTGCCCTTTGGTACGAGCATCATATTATTGATTAGTTTCCGCAACACTCGTAATTGTTCTAAGGAACAATCTTTGTTCCAATCTACGAAGATAGAGTCATTGCTTTTTCTTGCTATGGCATCATTGATTGGTACATTACCCGTTCCTTTTAGTGATACGAATTCTTTAATGCTGTCAGCGCATTGGTTGCCATAGAACCATGTTTCAGTCTGGAAGTTCTCATAATCAGACATGTTTTTCAGACTCTCAAACGTCTTCTTCTCTGTTCTCCATTTCAAGCCCATGAATACACCAACCAGCATTAAGACAATTATCAACACGATAATGCCAGCTATAAATGAGCGATACCAATGCAAGTGTGTTCTCAGACGTTTCTTAACTCTTGAAAGAATATCCTTGAATAAGAAATTCTTGCTGTCTTGATACTTCTCGGCTTGGTATTTGTTGAACAACTTGATGTCATCCGGCAATTCCAACTTGTCAAAGTTGAAGATGTCAGAATTAACAGGAACCACAGGGATAATGTTTTTCCCCTTGGCGATAGCACGTGCAATCTCCAAACGTACAAAGTCAATACGTTTGTCTTCTTCCCTTACTTTCTCACCATAGGTCTTGCGACGTTCGCATTTCTCTGTTATGAAGGCAGCTTCAAGGGTTGGAAAGTCCTCTACGGAGCAAGTTGCCAACTTCTGGTACCATTGCGTTTCTTCCTCTTTGATATTCGCCAAGGTATCCGTTCCAATGATGGCAATGAAGTCTGTACAGGCATCCAATCGCCTCATAATCTCCAGATCGAACCTGCCGTCCAAATTTTCCTTGTCGAAACTTACAAGACCTCTATAGCCTGAAGCTTCCAACAGAGAAAGCAGATGCTCCGCCTTGTCAGCTGTATCATCATGACGATAGGAGATGAATATTTTATAATTTCGGTTGGTCATTGATTACTATTTTTATCACATTTTGTGTAAGACTTCATTTTTTCTATTGCAGGTTCGTATCCTTGACAGGAAGCTTTTTCATACCATTCTTGAGCTTTCGCTTGGTCGATTTCCACACCCCATCCGTTGGCATAACATTCGCCCACCATATATTGCGACTTACTATTGCCCTTTTCAGCTCCTCGCATATACCAAGCAAAAGCTTCTTGCTTATTGGGTGTCACTCCCAAGCCTTTCAGAAGACAATCGGCAAGGTTACGTTGGGCGCTGGCATACCCCATTTCAGCAGCATAACGGAACCATTGTGCAGCTTTCTGTAGATTGCGTTCATATCCATGTCCTTCGAAGTAATACAGAGCTATAGCATTAATGGCATTTGCCGACCCCATGTCGGCAGCTTCAAGGAAGTAGTCCATAGCTTTGTTATATTTTCCCTGATTGTAGCAATGCCATCCATGCTCTAATAACAGGCTTATTTTCATCTTTTCTGATGTTTCCTTGATAACGATATTGTCATCGGCCGAAGCCTCTACGAAGAATTGCTTCAGTCGCTCGTAGAAGGCATCAAAGTATGCCGTATCGTATTGTGGACCGTTTTTGTATCTTACATCCTTTATCTCATCGGGCAGTCCTTCGGGAAACTCTGTGAAACCACGCAACATAATAGGAATAACGTTCTTGTCGAGTTTTAGAGCCTCAGCAAGTTCCACAAAGAGCCAGTCATGTTCCTTGTCACCTTGTTCCTCGATGGTTCTACGGAACACGTCGGCATCACATATTAGGATAAAGTCCTTACACTTAGCTATTCTGTCAAGCAGAGCCTTATCGAAGTTGCCATTCATAAGATTGTCCTGGTCAAAACTGACAGAATATCCGTCTCGTTTAAGCAGATCATATATATGTCGTGCTGTCTCATAACCACCTTCTCGTCGGTAGCTAATGAAGATATCATAGGGTTTGGTCGGCATATCTTAACTAATGAAATAGAAAATATAAAATTATTCGGAAATAAAAGAATTTAGCATCTCGCTTGACTGTATTAATTCAGAATATTCATATTTGACCTGAACTTTATTAAGCAAAAAATTCAATTCATAGTCTCTCCTTATATCTGAAATAGTAAATCCATCAGAAAGTACGACATTTATCTTGGTATTTTTGTTATTTATCGCATTATCTAGCTCTCTTCTTACCCAATCAGATTCTGCAGAATCAGGTGTTAAGAGAAGAATAAAAAATTTTGCATATTTCAATGCAATAGGGATAACCTTAGAGTATTCGCATCCTTGCGGAATGCCATCAGGAGCTATCCAAACATGAATATTGTTATGTTGAAGCAACCTCTTCAATGTTTCTGCTTGCCTGACATTTTTACTTGAATAACTGATGAAATAAAAAACTTTTTTAGTCAAGTCCCAATGTAGACATTTATTCATATCTTCTATTATATTATAGTATTGCAAAGATGGTGTTCGATTTTTAAAATCTTGCTTTGTTTTTTCTACTAAATTAGGTTGCGGTGTGCCCAATAATGGTGCTTGTGGGTTATTATTTGCCTTAGGCCTAAAGAGAAGTATTTTCACTATTGATATAACAAAACAGCACAAAATACCAACTAACACAACCCACTGCCAAGATAGTTCATTCATAATATATTATACATTTAATGAAGAAAATACTGGTACGGTTTCAATTATAACATTATTCGGTCCTGTTCGTTTCCCATTTCTTGGTGTCCACCAAATGTAGAATTTGTCAGTAGTCCTATACAGCAAAGAGATGTGACCTTTTGTACATTTTATGGCTCCTCCTGATTTGATAAAGTTATTGAATTTCTTTTTTTCATCTTTTACTATGTACTCAAACATTTTAGGAGTCAAAATTATGGTGCCTTTAGGAGTGAAATGTCCATCTACTCTTTCTGTATATTCACCATTTATATTAAGGAATTCCCATATAAAATTCTTTCCTCTAACGTTTTCTTCTGTCTCTCCTAAACTTATGCAACTGCCACATGTCAATATTCGATTCTCCATAAATGATTTGTCATAAACGTGAGAGAATACACTGCTTTCAAAATCATCAAACTTATATTCGTTTTCGAAGTCTGCATCTTCGAATGAATTGGAATATGTAGAACCAATATATTTCATCATTAATTTAAATTTCAGTTTTCTCAAAAAACGAGGCCATCGTCGCATTGCTCTCATCTGTGCAACCGATTCATACCCGGCTTCCAAAAAGTCACTATTAGCATAATATCTTGCAAGCTCCTTGTTTTCTTCAGAAGATATATTATGCCATGTGGAAATATCAATTTGACTTATCTGTTCACCCTCTTTTGCATCAGGATCAAATCTCATTACTTTAAGTTTACCGTTAAGCACCTCGTTCTTGTTACGAAGGATGGTTAGAATTTCTCCCATACACCACCAAGAATCCCAATAACCAAATTCAGGCTGCTCTCCTTCTTTATGTTTTGTTTCAAAAATCCAAAACTCATCACATTCCGTTATAAGCCTATCAATATAACTTACAAAAGCCCATCGACGCACCTCTGGCATGAGTTCGTTTGACAAGCACCCCTCAGGTAGAACCATAATGTTTGCATTTCCATTATGGAATGCTTTTATTTCCTCAACAACTTTAGGAATGTCGTACTTTCCATCATATTTTTTTCTGTTATAGTAGCAACCACGATAACTGATGAAACATTTAATTTTCCCCTTTTCTTTTCTTGTACTTTCTATAAATTTTGTATTCTCCTCAAATATTTCTTTCTGTCTTCTAACGAGTTCTTCAATTCCCTCTTTGTAATTTTCTATGTTCAACAGAAGGTTTATATCTCTTACTAAACGATTTGCCTCATTCATGGCTATCAACTCTTTCTTCAGCCATGACGCAATCTGTTTGTTGGAATATTCGAGTTGATATCCCTTTCTTCCGTTATTTTCCTTATTAACTTTATCTTCGTATTGTCCCATTCGTCTTACATTAGAACGTAATGGCGTAAAGTTTAGAGGTATTTGAGTCCTGCTTAGTATTAGCACATTGTCAAGAGACATAACTGCAGGAGTTATGCATTCGTAGTTTGCTCCAAAGTCAAGATTAAACTTTTTGAATTCATTTTCTTCCAATGAACCGTCAACTATGACAATGTTATTGTTTAATGCCGCTTTCACAAGTTGAAAAGGAGAGGAATTTTCCCCTTTCAAGCCATAAGCTAATTTCTCTTCAAAAATAAAACTCACGTGAATTTCATTCTGTAAGTCTTTCAGTAACTTATAGACCATTGTTTTCAACTCCTGCGTCTTACTTGCAAATTTCTCTTCACCGACATGGTAGGGTGAACAAGAAAAGTATTGTATTCTTATTTGTTCCATATTGTCCTGTATTGTAGTTGTTTATACAAGTTTAGTTTATTCAATGTCTCTTCAATATTAAGATTTTTTTATTTTAGCTATTTGTTCTTCCATTTCATGTGCTGTGAAATCTGCCATGTCACTAAGTGATGGAATAATATTTAACAGGATTTCTCCTAATCTTCTATTGTAAAAAGCTAAAATCTGTACAGATTTAATTATTTTTTCTTCTATGTTAGATAGTTGTTCTCTATGAAAGAGCGCACACTCAACAATAGCACAAAAATATGCCGACATTTTAATAGCTTCATAAACATTACTACCATTGGGTTTAAAACCATCCGTCTCAGGCCATTCGAAAAATCTTGTCTTAGGAGAAACTATACCTATTTCTATGTACAGATCTTTAACTGATTCAAGCATTCCATTAAAAAGATTTTTCACAAATAATTCATTGGAATTTTGATTCAATATTCGATCTAAGAAAAATCTCATGTGACCTATGTTGTTTTTAAAATATTGAACGATTGTTCCAAATGCGGAACATCCTATGGGACAAAGCATATAAAAAATTGTATTGATATGAGCTACGGAAAAACGGCTTGGCAATGTTACATTATTATTTAAACAATCCTCAAAACCGTAATGATACCCTTGCCAGACATTATCCATAGTGGTATCATCGCAATTTAACCAATGAACAAAACTATTGCAGATCCTATTCATTCCATCTTTTGGAGATACGTAATAGTTGCCTGATTTTTCCGAATCTATTAACCATTCTCGTACAGAATGGTGGAAAAATTTTAATTCATCATTCTCACATTTGATAATATGCTGAAAGCTATTCAGTATTTTATTAAAAGTCCTATCTGATTCAATGCGTGCGCATTCCTTGACTAAAGATTTGTTCATGGCTTTTGAAGATGATACGATTATTTCTAAAACATTTGCTACATATTCATCATAAAAGTTCATGTCATTTTGATAAATTCTGGAAAATAGATTGTAATAGTACGAGTTTATACCATTGGGGATTTTCTTCAATTCCTCAATAGAGTAAACTCCAGCTTTTATATCCTCAACGAGAAGTTGGGCATACAAAAACACCCCTTCACTTTTTCTTACAATGCTTTCACTTTGCAATTCTGTTAGTTTCAACTCAGATAATTCACTTTTCACAAATTCTTTTATGTCGCAGAAATTATTAATTTCAATTGAATGCTCTAAATCAAAAACTTGTGGTTTGAATCTTTGTAATGGCAATCTAACTTTTTTATCATCACGGCTAGTAAGGATAAATTTCATCCATCGAGGTAATCTATCTATATGCCTTGATATTGTTAAAGCAATCATGTTGCCATTTGCATCATTAGCTTCATCTAACGCATCTATAAGGATCCAGATACTTTCATGATCGCCGTCTATCATCAACCCCATGCTTTCGCAAAATAAAATATCAAAAAGTTCATGTTCGTTCATTTTTGTTAGATTATCTAATTGAGGCAAATCTAATAAGCAATGTAGATAATCATGATATCTTACGGCTAATTGAAAAGCAATATTTCTAAGTATTGCACATGGGTCACTGTGAGCTGGTTTTCCCCATTCAACAAACTGAATTGCTGGAATTTTAGCATTAAATGTTTGTTGAAGGTTTGCCGCAAAAGTGCTTTTCCCGAAACCTGGTCCCCCTACAATCCAAAATATTCTTTGTTCATCAATTTTATCCCATTCTTCAATTTTCTTATAAAGCCATTGTCGTCCATACATTCTTTTTTGTGTTAGACTTTTTATTCGCATGATTGGTGATATGGGAATCAGCTTCTCTCTAAGCCTATTGATGTCACCATTAAACTTTTCGTTTTCTGGAGTATTTATCATTCTGGCAAGCTCTTTAAATTTCCTCTGAAAATACTTGCCATTAAATCCTTCGTCAATATGCCTTTTCCAATCGCTCATGTCAAGCCATTGTATATGGGAAAGCATAGCAGGCACAGCTACAATATCAGTAGGCTCAAGCAAAATAGTTTTGATGTTTCCACCCATTACGCCAACGGAAATACTTATCTCATCTCTACAAACTCCAGGATTCCTTGTGGAGTTTTTGGATAGACCTGCCAAAACCACATCACTTTGCCTAATACCTTCAGAAATACGACATCTCCAATCTTCTCCCTCCTTAATCTCTGATTTGTCAATCCATACATCGTGCTTTGGTGAACCATCACAGCCATTTGTCAAATATTCGTATATCTTTTCTATCAAATGAGCATTTGAATCGTGCCCATAGCTAAGAAATATCCTCATTGTTGTTTGTACTTACTTTGTTTAACAATATATTCTAAGAGTTTCTCCCAATGTATTCTATTAGGATACTCCATAAGGTAATGTTCATGCCAACAAGTATTACAACTTTTATCTGACTTTTGATTTATATTAGTGTCTTGTGGTATTGCATACAAGCCATTGATTTCCTCATATCCAAACATACAGCCTTTTTTTACAGAGTATTCATACAAAAGAAATACAGCATCTTTATCATCCCAAAAGACCTGCTTGTATTCTATACTTTTAGCAAGTAGATATTCTGGGAAACCATCAGCAGACTTGAAAGCAATTTTTTTTATTTTATCTATTGTTTGCATTGGTAGCAAAGAAGGGCCAAGCTTATACAATACTTTTTGAGCAATTTTCATACCTAATATAGATGCTGAATAGAATAGGTCTATTGCTTTGTTGTAAGACTTTTTTATAGTTTTACCTGTAAAATAGTTGCATGCTAACTCAAACATAGCAGTAGAACGTATTATGCTTAGTGTATCATATATGATATACTCATTTTCGTTTTCGAACGAAAAACCAAACGCTTTCAATTTGTCTGGCTCTATGTCAACACACTCTAATTCTATACATTTTTTTAATATTTTAAATTCATCAATATTTCTTTTACAACCTTCAGCATAGTTGAAAATATTATTTATACTAATATCTATTTCCCGAATAAAATTATAGATGAGTGTAGGTAAATCCTCCTTATTCTTTTCAGAATAGTCAATATCTATAATTTTATTATTATGCCATACAAACCCTTCGTATTTGTCAACACCAGGATCCTTATAATATTCTCTAAGCAATTCTTCACGCTGTCTCTTATACACATCTCCGAGCCCACGAGACGCTCATGAATCTCGTA
>ERZ1027266.300-NODE-300-length-35148-cov-10.014276_pt1 | contig 35148 bp, 30 predicted proteins | sample MGYA00519257_ERZ1027266 | MGnify/ENA primary metagenome ERZ1027266 (study PRJEB26926, sample SAMN06164683) | human gut metagenome | biome: ENVO:00009003; feature: ENVO:2100002; material: ENVO:00002003 | host: Homo sapiens | place: USA | collected 2012 ... | reverse complement strand
ATACTAAGTTCCAGTTTTTGGGTGAATGGACTGGAATTTAATTTTCCAATTCACCACGGATATGTATGCTTTGGTGAATGTCTTTATGGCCCCCTTTATGGTAAATTTATTTTTCTGGGTGATACAGGAAGCAATAAAGAATGAGTGCGAATTGTTACTATTCCAGGCAAGGGACGGATATATTTTTTATCAACTGTATCAGGAAGAATTATCCCGCAACACAATGGCAGAACTTCCGGAAGCATGTTATTTTTATGCATCAAGACAGTCTGTGATAGCTGCAACAAGGGATCCGGAGGCGGAAGCAAACTATTGCCAATATCTGAAAACTTTTTCGCTGGATAACTATGAAAAAATCTGTCTTTATGATTTTGGCGCAAGGGGAACGGTGCAGTATCATTTACAGCAAATAATGCAGAGGGAACTGTTGGGGCTGTATTATATGAAATTGCCGCTGGATTTAGGAACGATAGACGTTACTTCCTATTGTCAGCACGAGATGAATTTTTATGAAATGAGGTCGTTTGCGCAAGTGTTTTATCCGTTGATGGAGGCACTCTTTGAAGCACCGCATGGTTCGTTGAAGGGCTTTGATCATGAGGGTATTCCTGTATTAGAAGAGTATCATGGAGATGTAAACGTCAAAAAAGTTATCTTTACTGCAGTTATGGATTATTATAGAGAATATAGAAGCATTTGGGGAGAAGGAAAGGCTCCACTAGTGTCTGTACAGTTGCTTGACGCATGTATGGATTTGCTTAGAGAACCGCAGATTGTCTTTTCGGAAGAGGTGAAAAAGGCATTTGTTTTGCAGGATTCGTTCCAAAAAGAAACACTTAATTTTGCAGATGATATTTTGATTTGAGGCTGGGAGACTTAATAAAAGCAGGATATGACAGAAGAACAGGCTTTTTGTAATCAGTTTGAAAAAGAATGCAAATCACTCCGCTCGGAAAAGATAATGCTTTACGGGGCTGGAGAAAAAACAGACTTTCTTTTGAAAAACGTCAAGGATTTTGATTTTCAAGGCATATTGGATCCCCAATTAGAGGGTGAGCATTTATATGGGGCAGAAGTGTTTCCTTTGCAGGCGGCAGCGGACAGAAACTGCATCATTATAATTGTGGCAAGGGATCATATTATTCCTATCATTTATGATCGTATTCATTTATTTTGTGAAGAAAATGGTATAAAAATATATGATTTTCATGGAAACAGGCTTCCACATAAGATGGCGGCAGATCATGATATGGGATATTGGAATGTGAACGAAGAAAGAATACGGGAAATACTTGAGCCATATCCAGTCGTGTCTTTTGATATTTTTGATACACTAGTACAGAGGACTACATTGACTTTAGAGGATATGTACCAGCTTATGGAGATGGAGGGAGTAGTTCCAAGGCAGTTTGCAGTATACCGGAGAAAGGCGGAAAGAGAGTGTACCGGTATCTGTAATATCAGTGATATTTATGATAAAATAGGACAGATTACCGGCTGGAAAAAAGATGCACTGGAAGAATATTGCAGAGCTGAGTTGAAAATGGAAAAACGAGTATTACAGCCTCGAAGAGAAATGATCCGGCTGTTGCAATGGGCAATAGCAAGTGGGAAAAAGGTGTATCTTGTCTCAGACATGTATTGGCCGTCGAAGGAAATTATTGAAATACTTCATGGCGTTGGAGTGAACGATTATCAGCAGATACTCATATCCTGCGAGGAACAAAAGAGTAAAAAGAACGGTGAATTATTTGAGGAACTGAAGAAACTGGCGAAAACAGACCAGATTATTCATGTTGGGGACAATCGTTACGATGATGTCAGGATGGCTTACAGACAAGGGTTAAATGCAGTACAGATAATGAGTGCATACGAACTGTTGATGTTGTCTGATCTGAAGGAATTATTGAATAGGGTAAGAAGCTTACAGGACAGAGTTGTTTTGGGAATGATAATGACAAAATTATTTGCCAACCCATTCTCTCTTCATGAGCACAAGGGAGCGGTATATATAGAGGATGGAAATATCTTTGTATATTGTTTCCTATTCCCTATAATTTATAATAGAAGAAATGCAGTAAAAAATAGAGGAATGTTATTTCCTGAAATTTTAATAGAATTTCAGGACGATTTATTTAAAATCTGTGGAACATTGAAGGAAGGAGAAATTTCAAAAGAATTCGAACAAGCTTTAGTTGATTGGATAAATAGGCATCCCGATAGGGTGTTGCCTGAGGAATTGAAACTATTATACAAATATTATATACCGATAGGAGAAAAAGGATGAAAGTAGTTGTATGGGGATGTGGACAAGTAGCCATGAGACTTTTGGATACGGAGTTAAAAAATGTAAATATAGAATATGTTATTGATAATAATCCAGAAGCTATTTCAGAGTATGAGGTTGTATCACCAGTTGCGGCAGTTAAGCGGAAATACGACATAGTTATAGTTGCAAATAATTACGCAAAAGAAGTATATGCACAGGCAGTGGAACTTGGTTATGATATGTCAAAATTTGTTTTTATCTATAATAATTTTAATTTCGAAGATATGAATAGAAATTATGAATTGGCAGAACGAGTTTTTTCTCCTGCATATATAAATACGATTAAGAATCGCTATCATGTGGTCAGAGGAATGGTTTTGGATCAGCCGGAAATAACAATTCCATGTGATCAGTACCATGATTATAATAGATTGCGAACTTTTAAGTTGGTTGTAGATGAAATAAAAGCGAATGGTATTGAGGGACAAGTTGCGGAATTAGGAGTATTTAGAGGAGATTTTGCAAAATACATCAATGAAGCATTTCCGGATAGAAAATGTTATCTGTTTGATACATTCGAAGGTTTTAGAGAGGATGAAGGGCAGAAAGAGAAAAAACGGGGAAATGTTTTAGAAGCTGATCTTGAGTTTCATAAAAGAACGACGATTGAAATGGTAATGGAAAAAATGTCATATCCCGAACAAATAATTTGTAAAAAAGGACTGTTTCCTGAATCTTTGCACGGGCTAGAAGACACATTCTCATTTGTTTCAATAGATGTGGATTTTGAACAGGCTATATATGATGGGATTTCTTATTTCTATCCGAGATTGTGTAGTGGTGGTTATATTTTTATCCATGATTATAACTCTAGATTTAAGGGAGTACGAGAAGCGATTAAAAGGTATGAAATAGATAATGGAATTAGGCTAGCTAAAGTGCCCATTCCAGATGCGGATGGTTCAGTAGTATTGGCAAAGTAGATGGGAGGCTCTGTTATTCAATTTACTAAGACTTCCCATACCTAAAATAGGATTTGCACCTTGAAAATTCAATATTTCAGCTAACAAAATAGCAATTTATGCCATCGTGGCCTTGAGATGGAGTGCATTTTGCAAATATTCCGGCAGTCTTGCTTCAAAGTCAGCGGTAAATGCAGTCAGTTGTTCATCACTAAGCTTTAAAATTTCCTGAAGGCTTGCCATTAAAGCATCCATCAAGATGCCAAGTGATCTGTTGAAAGTAATGTCTGCCATTTCATCAACAAGGAAAAAGAACAGTTCCCCAAGTGTTCTCTGGTCTTCGTTTTGGCGTTGTTCCATTGCAAGCAACATATATCTGGTAAACACAATGGCCACGTGGGCTGTCAGTGCATCATAAGATAGGCTGTGGCATTCTCCAATCAGGTTCAGCATAGATTTACAAGATTTGAAGAAAACCTCAATCTGCCAGCGTTTTCCATAAATACGGATAATCTCTTCTTCGGAAAGAGTCGTATCTGTACAGATAAAAGCAAGCCAGTCCTTGCGATTTGCCTTGTTCCTTACGCAAACGATTTTCGCTGGAATTGGATTCTCTTTTCCTACCACAACATCAACAGAAAGCAGATATTTTGATCTGCCACGGCGTTTTTTATTTCGGGAATAGATTTCTTTGATATTCAGCTGCTCATCACGGTAAGAATATTTGATTTGGCTGCTTTTCTTGATCATAGCAATCACATCCATACCTTTTGAATGGATGGCTGTGATCTGTGCCGGATTGGAAAACCAGGAATCAAACAGAACATAATCCGCTTTCAGTCCTGCACTGAGGGCAGTATCCAACAGAGTCATCATAGCTTCCGGTGCTTTTGTCTGAGCAAGCTTGCGCCTTTTTCCAGCAAGAGTTCTGTTATCAAATTTTTTTGACGGACCGATGATATTTGTATCTTTTGTAGATGCCAGCAGGCAGCTGTTTACCGGAATCAGTGTATTGCCATCACTCCAGCTTAAGGTAAGCATCCGAAATCCTTTTTTGAAATGCATATCGGTATGATCGAAAACTTTTGATCCCAGTTCTGTTTTCTTACAACTGGTACGGCTAAAAAGGCTGTCATCAATAATGAAAACATTTTTCCTTTTATCATCCGTCAGATCTTTGAGATCATTATTTACGATATCAGCAGCGAGGAGAGAAGTAAAACGGAGCCAGTTTGTTTTTGCCGAATTAAGGAAACGGTAAAAAGTATTCTTAGAAAAATTTTCCTTAAAGGAGCCAGTTCGTTGTTGCATATACATGCTTCTTCCAACAAAAATGTTGCTGAGTTTATAACGGAGCAGAGAAACAGGTGAAACACCTTTTTCTTTCATCCCGTTGCATTTCGCAAGAAGCTTGCCAACATGATGTGTGAATAAAAATCTCTGAACACAATCAATTAGTTCTTTCTCATCGGAACGGTTTTGTGGTATATTAGACATGGCATAAATCTCCTTTGTAAAAATGGTTTCTCGACAATTCCATTATACCAAACGGAATAGATTTATGCCTTTTTATTGGCTGAAATATTGAATTTTCAAGGTTCAACACACCTTATTGGTGTGGGAAGTTTTAGTCAATTTATTATGCAAGGCGGAATCAGAAATGGAGGTCCGAATACATGAAAGAATTATTGCATGAAGAGGATATCAAGGAAGAAGCGTTGGCACAAGGCAGAGAGGAAAGGTCTAAAGCGACAGCAATCAATCTCTATAAAATGGGGATGCCTATGGCACAAATAGCCCAGGCAGTAGAGGAAAAAGCGCAAACAATAGAGTGTTGGGTAGACGAGTTTAGAAAAGAAAATGAAGATAGTGTGAATTGAACAAAAATATAAGTGTTCTGGGAGAACGAAAGCGTTGCAAGGAGGCACATATGAAGGTGGTATTGTTAGCGGGTGGTATGGGAACCCGCATTTCTGAAGAGACGGGGTATCGTCCCAAGCCGATGATCGAGATCGGCGGAATGCCCATTCTGTGGCATATCATGAAAGAATATTCCTACTATGGTTTTAATGAATTTATTATATGTGCCGGATATAAGCAGCATATTATCAAAGAGTGGTTTGCGGATTATTTTCTTCATACTTCGGATGTGACTTTTGATCTGACCAAGGGCAATGACATTATTATCCACGACAGACATACGGAACCCTGGAAGGTTACAGTGGTGGATACCGGATTGAAGACTTTAACCGGTGGCAGAATAAAGCGTGTCCAGAAATACATAGGCAATGAGCCTTTTATGATGACTTACGGTGATGGTGTCTGTGATGTTAATATTGCGGATATCGTAAAGTTTCATCAACAACATGGAAAAATGGCGACATTAACTTCGGTTAAAAAAGTGCAGGAGAAAGGGATTCTTGACATAGGGCTGGATAGCTCTGTACGTGCATTCCGTGAAAAGAATGCATATGATGATTCGCCAATTAATGCAGGATACATGGTTCTGGAGCCGGAAGTATTGGATTATATTGAAGGGGACAATACGGCCTTTGAGAGGGATGTGTTGGAAAAACTGGCTGATAGAGGAGAATTGATGTCTTATCAGCATACCGGTTTCTGGCAGTGCATGGACAATCAGTGTGAGAAGAAAATATTGGAAGACTTGTGGAGCGGTGGACAGGCACCTTGGAAGGTATGGGAATAGAGCAGTATGAACGGGACAGGAATTTTTGAAGGAAAAACAGAAGAGCAGGCAAGGGAACAGATTCTGTCGCAGGTACGGGAGTATTGTGATAAATTTCATAAGAAAAAAACGTATGAAGCAGGAGATAGAATCTCTTATGCAGGACGAGTTTATGATGCAGAGGAAATGGTGAATCTGGTGGACTCTTCTCTGGAATTTTGGCTGACCTCCGGCAGATACACGGAACAGTTTGAACGTGGACTGGCAAAATATCTGCAGGTGAAATATTGCTCAGCAGTCAATTCCGGATCCTCAGCGAATCTTCTTGCATTCATGGCACTGACTTCTCCTCTTTTAGGAGAACGCAGAGTATTGCCGGGGGACGAAGTGATCACAGTGGCTGCCGGATTTCCAACGACGGTGACTCCGTTGTTACAGTATGGTGCAGTACCGGTATTCGTGGATGTGACGATTCCACAGTATAACATAGACACAGACAGGTTGGAAGAAGCATTTTCACTGAAGACAAAAGCAGTTATGATTGCACATACTTTAGGCAATCCGTTTGACTTGAAGAAGGTAAAAGAATTCTGTGACCGACATGATCTGTGGCTGGTAGAAGACAATTGTGATGCGCTTGGCAGCCGGTACTGTATCAATGGTGAATGGAGATTTACCGGAACTATCGGTGACATTGGAACTTCCAGCTTTTATCCCCCTCATCACATGACGATGGGAGAAGGTGGTGCTGTTTATACCAATAATGCTTTATTACATAAGATCATTCGTTCCCTTCGTGACTGGGGACGGGACTGTGTATGCTCTTCCGGACGGGATAATATGTGTGGACACCGGTTTGATGGGCAGTATGGAGAACTACCCATGGGCTACGATCATAAATATGTCTACTCCCATTTTGGTTATAATCTCAAAGTGACGGATATGCAGGCAGCTATAGGATGTGCACAACTACAGAAGCTGCCGGGATTTGTAGAGGCAAGACGTAGAAATTTTGCATATTTATCAGAACGATTACAGTGTGAGAGAGAGTATTTTATATTGCCGAAGCCCTGTGAAAATTCGGACCCCAGTTGGTTTGGATTCATGATCACCTGCAGAGAAGGTGTGGACAAAAATAAGGTAGTACGGTATCTGGAAGAGAATGGAATCCAGACCCGTATGCTGTTTGCCGGAAACCTGACCAAACAGCCCTGTTTTGATGAAATGCGTAAAAACGGTGCCGGATATCGCATAGTCGGTGAACTTACGAATACAGATTACATTATGGAAAATACTTTTTGGATTGGTGTATATCCGGGTATGACAACAGAGATGTTAAATTATATGATTGAAAAAATAATGGAGATAGTTTCCATGCCATGGTGATTAACGCAAGTGGAAGAGAAGTATGAGAATAGACAGAGATTTTTATAAAAACAGGAAAGTTCTTATCACGGGTCATACCGGGTTCAAGGGTACCTGGATGTGCCAGGTATTGTTGGAGCTTGGAGCAGAGGTAACCGGGTATGCGTTGCAGCCGCCGACAGATCCCAGCCTGTTTTCCCTTACCGGAATGGCGGAGCAAATGCAATCGATCGAGGGAGACGTTAGGGACTTGGGGCATCTTCTTCGGGTATTTGAGGAGGTGCAGCCGGAGATCGTGATTCATATGGCGGCACAGCCAATCGTACGGGAGAGTTATGCGAATCCGGTATATACTTATGATGTGAATGTCATGGGGACGGTGAATGTTCTGGAGTGTGTCCGCAGGACAGCTTCTGTACGATCCTTTGTGAATGTAACGACGGATAAAGTGTATAAGAATCGTGAATGGGAGTGGGGATATCGGGAGAATGAGGAATTGAACGGTTTTGATCCCTATTCTAACAGTAAATCCTGTTCCGAACTGGTTACATACAGTTATCGGAATTCTTTCTTTTCAGATGGGCGTGTGGCAATCTCTACAGCCAGAGCTGGAAATGTGATAGGCGGAGGTGATTTCGCAGCAGACAGAATCATACCGGATTGTATGCGGGCGGTAATGCGAGGGAAGGAGATCATACTTCGTAATCCGGCGTCTACCAGACCTTATCAGCATGTGCTGGAGCCGGTGCTGGCATATTTGCTGATCGCAGAGAAGCAATACCGGGATGGAAAATACGCAGGATGCTATAATGTGGGACCGGAGGAAACCTCCTGTCTGACAACGGGGGAACTGGTTGCAATGTTCTGTGGGCAGTGGAAAGAGAGGACGGGCATCGAACCTGTCTGTATGATTGCTGCTCAGGGTGGCCCGCATGAGGCGAATTTCCTGAAGCTGGATTGCTCTAAGATTAAGAGCAGATTAGGATGGAGACCGGTCTGGAATGCAGAGAAGATGATGGAAGCTACAGTGGAGTGGATTGTGGCATATAGTAGACGGGAGAATGTTCATGAAGTAATGAAGAAACAGATTCATGAGTATTTATCCTGCATTCAGGCAGAGACAGAAAAGGGAAAAACGGAGCTATGACACGAAAAATACTGATTCTTACATCTCCGAATAATAAATATGCCAAAGATTTACAGAAAAGTCTGTCCACCCGTTATGACATCCAAAGGCTGGAGATCGCTCATCAAAGAGATTTCCCTCATGAACTGTTGGGAACAGAGCACTTTGATCTGATCATTACATTTGATCTGGTCGGTTTCGAGCAGACAACGCTGATGGATGGAATATTATATAATCTGGTCAGCAGTAAGTTTTTGAATTTTGTGCTGCAGAAAAATCTTGCAAACGAAAAGTTTCTATCCAGACAGTTAAGTATCTCTATGTTCTTTTATTGCAGAGGTGTTTTTTGCAAGTACAAATTACCTTTAGGTATTTTTATTATACAAGAAACAGTGTGGAATAGAAAATAGAAAAAATGATTGCATAACATAGGGATTCATGCTAAAGTTTATTCAGAAAGATTTTGTTAAAAACAATTTGAATAAAACATTTTTTAACAAAGACGGAGGTGATTCCTATATTTATCGGCAGAGAAAGAGAACTGGCATCGTTAAAGGAATTCTATGAAAAAGATGGAATTGGTATGACGGTGATATATGGCCGCAGACGCATTGGAAAATCTACTCTTATTACAGAATTTGCTAAGGATAAGAAGACTATTTTTTATACAGCCACAAAAGTCGGAAAAAATAGAAATCTGGAACTGTTTTCAAAGCAGGTAGTTGATCTGCTTATGCCGGGGGTGGAGAATATCGGCTTTCATACTACGGAGGCTGTTTTTGATTTTATTGATAAAAATATCGGAGACGAGAAACTTGTGCTTGTTATAGATGAGCTGCCATACTGGGCGGAGAGAGATGAAGCACTCTTATCTATCTTGCAGAAATACATGGATACGGTTTGGAAGGATAAGAACCTTAAAGTGATTTTATGCGGATCTGCGCTCAGCTTTATGGAACAGAAGGTACTCAGTGAAAAGAGTCCTTTGTTTGGAAGACGGGATTCCCAGATCAAACTGGAGGCATTTAATTACCTGGATGCGGCAAAATTTGTCCCGGAGTATTCTAACGAGGATAAGGCAATATGTTATGGAATTACCGGTGGCGTTGCAAAGTATCTTTCGATGATCGATCCCCGGAAGAGTATTGATGAAAACATCATAAGACTGTTCTTTAGAACGGACGGGTATCTATATGATGAAACGAGGAATCTCCTGACCCAGGAATTTTCGGATATAGCGGTTGTAAACAACATTGTTGAGCAGATTGCATCCGGTGAGAATACCCTGAATACAATTGCAGGAAAAATTGGGGAAAAAGAACAGACGGTACTATATTCATTAGATAAACTGATAAATGTTGGACTGGTTGAAAAGAAGAAATGCATCACGGAGGAGAAGAATAAAAAGAAGACCCAGTACGTTTTAAGGGACTATATGTTCAAGTTTTGGTATGAGTTTATCCCGAAAGCAACCAGCGTAATTGAGATGGGGCAGGGAGAGGTTTATTACGAAAGAGCGGTGAAGCCGGTACTACATTCTTTCATGGGTTCCGTGTTTGAAGAAATGTGCAGATATTATACGTTAATGAAGGGAATAACAGGCGAGTATGGCTGCTTTATTACTTCTGTAGGCACTTGGTGGGGCGTAGAGAACATTGCGGATAAGAATGGAAATATAAGAGCACAATCTGCGGATATAGATGTTGTTGCCTTGTCTGATATAGACAAGAGGGCTGTTATAGGAGAATGTAAATTCAAAAACGAAAAGATTGATAAGGGTATTTATGAAACTTTAATCAGAAGGGGAAGTCTTATTACCGCTAAATATAAGATTTCAAAATATATTTTCTTTTCCTTATCAGGATATACGGATTGGTTTGAAACATTGTCAGATGAGAACGTATTACTGCTCACACTGGATTCGCTTTATGAATAATTTTCCCTTGCATCTCCTCTGCAAATAGTATAAAATAAACCCAGTGTTGCAAACAAAATATTACAATAAAACGCACAACGGGGTGCATGCCGGGAGGCATGCGCCCTTTTTTCGTTAAGCGGGAATTTTCGCGTGTTGCGTAAACCGTGCGCCTGGCTCTCTACGCCGCAGGATTGATATCAGCTGTCGGCACCTTCGTGGGTTCCGTGGTTTTCCCATCCATTTCCGGCGAAGTGGCTACAGAATTCTCGGGGGAAGCTGCCGGGGTGGAGGCTGCTTCCGGCGTAGCCTTGGGCTTTGCCTTTTCCAACGATGCTTTCACCGCTTCCAGCAGCACCAGGGAAGTATATCTGGTCTCCGCAGAATACGTCACCTGACTCAGATCCTGCGTCTCGCAGATCTGCTCACTCAGGGAATCCATGGTGGGCTCCAGCAGTGGATACATGGTGGTCAGGGTCTCATCGGGATCTGCCAGGCTTAAAGATGTGATGGCGTGGTCGTTTACGATGACCTCTACATTCACGGTCTCGCTGCCGAGGATCAGCTCCGTGGTGTAGATCCCCGGGATATATGTATTATCAGTACCGACAGGCCCGGAAGCATTATCCAGAACAGGCTCGGCATCGGCAACAGCACCGGTGGAGGCATCCTCCGCCGCAGAGAACTGTGATGAACGTCCGAGATCCGCCACATTGTCCGGCATAGCGGTCTCGGCAGTACTGTCAGGGGAATCCGGTGTCCCGGAGGTATCCGCAGCTTTTCCGGGCAGCAATAACATTAACAGTAATATGACGAACAGCACTCCCAGCGCAGCGAAGATTCCGGTATACAGCAGCTCTTTTCTGCGAAGGACAACGATCTTTGTATTTGCACTCATTCTTAAGTCTCCTTGGAATGATGGGATGATCTTTATAAATAGTATGCGGAGGCCGGTACTCATAGTACAGCAAATAAGGAGAACTTCACATTGACAAGACAAAACAGGCATTGCTATAGTTAAGACAAGTATTTTTCACGGATGCGTCCGCCCCGTGGAAAAGGAGCAGACAGGCGGCGCAGAAACGAGGGTAACAATGAATAATTATACCAAGGAAGACATCATCCGTCTTGTGGAAGAAGAGGATGTGGAATTTATCCGTCTGCAGTTCACGGATCTGTTCGGCAATCTGAAAAATATTGCGGTGACAGCCAGCCAGCTGGACCGGGTATTGAGCAATAAATGTATGTTTGATGGTTCGGCTATTGACGGTTTTGCACGGATTGAAGAATCCGACATGTATCTGTATCCGGATCTGTCGACACTGGAGATTTTCCCCTGGAGACCCCAGCAGGGCAAAGTGGCCCGTATGATCTGCGATGTATATCGTCCCAACGGACAGCCTTTCGAGGGAGATCCCCGTTATGTGTTAAAGCGTGCGGTGCAGCAGGCAGAGGACATGGGATATACTTTTGAGGTAGGCCCCGAGTGTGAATTTTTCTTATTTAATACGGACGAAAATACCATGCCTACCACCAACACCCATGAGCAGGCAGGGTATTTCGACATCGGTCCCCTGGATTTCGGCGAAAATGCCCGTCGTGACATTGTCATGAATCTGGAGGATATGGGATTTGTCATCGAGGCTTCCCATCACGAGATGGCTCCGGCCCAGCATGAGATTGATTTCAGATACGATGAGGCATTAAATACCGCAGACAACATCATGACCTTCAAGATGGCCGTACGCACCATTGCGAGACGTCATGGATTGCACGCTACTTTTATGCCGAAGCCCAAGTTCGGTGTCAACGGTTCCGGCATGCACATCAATATGTCCTTGCAGAAGGATGGAAAAAACATTTTCCAGGATGCTTCCGATCCCAATGGTCTGAGCGAAGAGGCTTACTATTTCATCGGCGGTATCATGAGACATATCAAAGGAATGGCAGCCATTACGAATCCGCTGGTGAATTCTTACAAGCGTCTGGTACCCGGTTTCGAGGCACCGGTCTACATTGCATGGAGCACGACAAACCGCAGCCCCTTAATCCGTATTCCGGCTGCTGCAGACGGAGAGGGCACCCGTATCGAGCTGCGTAGTCCCGATTCTGCAGCGAACCCTTATCTGACACTGGCAGTCTGCCTGAGTGCAGGATTAGAGGGCATCCGGGAGAAAATAGAGCCGCCTCAGAGCATCAATGCCAATATTTTTGCCCTGTCAGAAAAAGAGCGTGAGGAATTGCATATCGATCAGCTGCCCGGCACACTTCTGGAGGCAGTGGAGGAACTGGAGAAGGATACTTTCATTCAGAAAGTGCTTGGAGATCATATTGCCGGAAAATACATCGATGCCAAGCGGAAAGAGTGGCATGAGTACCGTTCTCAGGTATCCGAGTGGGAGATTCAGGAGTATCTGTACAAGTATTAATATATTCCTTTCTTTTGTAATAGTGGAGTGACTATTCTTCGTAAAGTGACTCGAATGGAGTCACCGCCACGTACATGAGCAAAACTAGCTGCATAGAAGCGTGTGGTTTTGCGAATGCGAGGGGTGGAATAGTTACAAGATGAATCAACAAGACAGAAGAAAGGAGGTGGGCCGATGACGAACATTATTGTCGTACTGCCGAAGCTGGAGGAAGCCAAAGGCGTCAAGAATATTCTGGTGCGCAGTGGCTTTCAGGTCACGGGTATCTGTACCACAGGCACTCAGGCTATCAGTCAGGCGGACGGTCTGAACGACGGTATTGTGATCTGCAGCTACAAGCTGGCGGACATGATATACACAGAACTACATGAAGATCTGCCGGAAGGTTTCGAGATGCTGCTGATGGCATCCCAGAATCTGATCAGTGAATGCTATGGCAATGGCATCGTATGTCTTTCCATGCCGTTAAAGGTACAGGACCTGATCAATACCGTGAACCTGATGGTGGAAAGTGTGGAACGCCGCAGAAGAAAACGCCGTATGCAGCCGAAAGTGCGGAATGCAGCGGATGAAAAAGCAATCAAGGATGCCAAGGAATTACTGATGGTACGAAATCATATGACGGAAGAAGAAGCCCACCGCTACCTTCAGAAGACCAGTATGGACAGTGGTACCAATCTGGTGGAGACGGCACAGATGGTATTGTCCATGATGACGGAGTAAGCAGGACGGCCCGGAAATGATTACAGGGATCCGGGCGTTACAGACAGGATATGTGAAAGAGAACAACAGGAGGAACAGCAATCCATGAAATTTACAAAAATGCAGGGCTGCGGCAACGATTATGTATATGTCAACGGCTTTACGGAGAAGCTTTCACCGGAAGAGAAGCCGGAGATCGTAAGAAACTTAAGTGACAGACATTTCGGAATCGGCGGCGACGGTGTGATCTTTATCAATCCGGCGGAAGAAGCGGATTTTGAGATGGAAATGTACAATGCGGACGGCAGCCGTTCGGAGATGTGCGGCAACGGCATCCGCTGCGTGGCAAAATATGTCTACGACAAGGGACTGACGGACAAGAAGGACATTACCATCGTCAGCGCCGGAAAAATAAAATATCTGAAACTCACCGTGGAGGGAAAGACCGCCACGGACAGAGGACAGGTGACGCTGGTACAGGTGAACATGGGAAATCCCATCCTTGCTCCGGCAGAGGTGCCGGTAACAGTGGAAGCCACACAGGAGACGGCAGACGGACCGGCGGTAGTGAATGCTCCCATCATGGTAGACGACACGGAATACCACATGACATGTGTATCCATGGGCAATCCCCATGCCATCGTATTTATGGAAGGGGTAAAGGATCTTGACATTGAGAAGATCGGCCCGAAGTTTGAGCATCATACCTGTTTTCCTAACCGGACCAATACCGAATTCGTAGAGATTCTGGATCGGAAAAATGTGTTTATGCGCGTCTGGGAGAGAGGCACCGGGGAGACCCTTGCCTGTGGTACCGGATGTTGCGCCACGGCGGTGGCTTGTGTACTAAATGGTTTGACGGACGAGGAAATAACTGTTAAACTATTAGGCGGTGAACTGCACATCAAATGGGACCGCAAGGAGAATCTGGTCTACATGACCGGTCCTGCGAAGATCGTATTTGAAGGTGAAGTGGACCCGTACTCCATCTGATAGAATAAACGCCTCCATAGCAACACAGATTGACTGCTTGCAGGCAAAGATGTGTTGCTATGAGAGGAGTAAACGAACATAAGTAAGTAGGGCGATCAGCCCGGATTACGAATGTTCGTTGCAATTTTGAGAGCACGTAGTGCGGAAAAATTGCTTATTTACGACAGCAAGGTGACAGCAATACTGCACCAGGGATAATAGAGAGGAGAACGTACTATGTTTAAAGTAAACGACAACTATTTAAAACTTCCCGGAAGCTATTTATTTTCCACCATCGGCAAAAAGGTAAGTGCGTATTCCGCAGCACACCCGGACAAGAAGATCATCCGTCTGGGCATCGGTGACGTGACACAGCCTTTGGCACCCGCTATCATTGATGCGCTGCACAGTGCAGTGGATGAGATGGGAAAAGCGGAGACTTTTCATGGTTACGCTCCCGACCTTGGTTATGAATTCCTGCGCAATGCCATTGCAGAGAATGATTATAAGGCAAGAGGCTGTGACATTGCACCGGACGAGATCTTTGTATCGGACGGAGCAAAATGTGACTGTGGCAATATTCAGGAGATCTTCAGCCTGGACAACAAGATTGCAGTATGTGACCCCGTTTACCCCGTATACGTAGATTCTAATGTTATGGCGGGCAGAACCGGCACTTACGATCCGAAGTCCGAGACCTGGAGCGATGTGATCTATATGCCCTGTCTGGCAGAGAACGGTTTTGCACCGGAGCTGCCGAAGGAGACCCCGGATCTGATCTATCTGTGCTTCCCCAATAATCCTACCGGTGCCACCATTACCAAGGTGCAGCTGCAGGAGTGGGTGGACTATGCCAATAAGGTAGGCGCTGTCATTCTCTATGATGCGGCATACGAAGCATATATTTCCGAACCGGATGTGCCTCACAGTATCTATGAATGTGAAGGAGCCAGAACCTGTGCCATCGAGTTCCGTTCCTTCTCCAAGAATGCCGGCTTTACCGGAGTGCGTCTGGGCTTTACCGTGATCCCCAAGGATTTAAAGAGCGGGGATGTGAGCCTCCATGCACTGTGGGCAAGAAGACACGGCACCAAATACAATGGAGCACCCTATATCGTACAGCGCGCCGGTGAGGCAGTATACTCTGCAGCAGGCAAGGCACAGCTGAAGGAGCAGGTTGCTTATTACATGAACAACGCACAGTATATCCTGAAGGGCTTGCAGGAAGCGGGCTTCACGGTATCCGGCGGTGTGAACGCTCCCTATATCTGGCTGAAAGCGCCTAACGGCATGACCAGCTGGGAGTTCTTCGATTACCTTCTGGAGAATGTCAACGTGGTGGGTACGCCCGGATCCGGTTTCGGACCCAGCGGAGAGCATTATTTCCGTCTGACGGCTTTCGGAAGCTATGAGAATACCGTGGAGGCAGTGGATCGTCTGAAGAAGATTCAGTTATAGGCAGCCGTTCTTTGCCATAAGAGGAATGGAGCAGATATATGCAGGAAAAGCAGAAAAAAGCAATCCGGTGGATCAGCCCGGTACTGATCGCATTGACAGCACTGATCGTGTGGCGCGTCAACTATGAGATCGAATTTATGATGGATGATGAGTGGTATTCGACGGTATTGTATGCGGATACACCGATCCGGAATCTCAGTGACATTATCCGTGCGCAGATCTGGCATTATTTCAACTGGGGCGGCAGAAGCATGGCGCATGCACTGCTGCAGCTGATCCTGCTGGCCGGAGAACACTGGGCGGATATCCTGAATACAGGAATGACACTGCTGTTGGGATGGCTGGCCTGCATGATAGCAGACAGACGTAAGCTCCCGTACTGGTTTGCAGCGCTGGGGATGATCCTGGGGCTGAATGCCAACTGGAAAATGAGTATGTTCTGGGAAGCCGGAGCAGCGAATTATCTGTATATGGCGGGTTTTCTGCTGGCATTTTTGTTCTGTTATCTGAAATATGAGGAAAAAAATCTTCCCGGCATCGTCATCTGGATCCTTCCACTGGGACTGATCGCAGGCTGGAGCAATGAGAATATGGGGCCTGCGGTATGGCTCCTGAGTCTTCTGGTGATCCTGTTAAGACACAGAGAGCACAAAAAAGCTCCGGTGTGGATGTATCTGGGAAACATCAGCTGCCTGGCGGGAACCATTCTGATGATCGCTGCACCGGGCAATTTTGTCCGCAGCGGGGAGACGGGGGAAGAAGCCTACAGCCTGCTGTGGAGAATGTATCTGCGCTGCTACGCAGAAGCGAAGGGAGTTATGGAGTATCTGTTCCCTGCCCTGCTGCTTACGGTATTTGCACTGATCGTCTGCAAAGGCATTCTGAAAGAAAACCTGGGCAGAAATACAGTGCTGCTATTGCTGGGGGCACTGTTGTCCTGGGGTGCCATGATCCTGTCCCCACACTATCCGGATCGGGCGGCTTTCGGAACGATGGTTTTGTTGATTTGTGCGATTTTATCCATGGCAGGGAAAATCGCAGACAGGCAGAAAGAAAATGTCTGGATGTTCTATGGCTGTGCCGTGCTGATATGGCTGCGGGGCATGTATTTTCTGGTGGAATACCTGGGATTATGCTGGGGATGGATCAAATAAGTGAATAAATGTCCATTATAAAAGATCTCACAGTCGGCAGATGCGCCGGCAGTGAGGTCTTTTATGAGTGTACACATTATTTTCTGGCATACCGGCTCCGGTACTGGCGCGGTGTCATGCCGGTCTTTTTACGGAAGATCTGCGAGAAATAAGACTGCGAAGAAAAGCCGACGCTGGTGGCTACCTGAGCTACCGACAGATTGGAGGATACCAGAAGCTCCTTGCAGGCTTCCAGCCTCCGGTCTGTCAGGTAATTGATCGGAGACTGCCCGACACATTCGGTAAAGGAATGTGCCAGATAGAATTTGTTGATATGTGTGATCTCCGCCAGGGAATCCAGTGTAATGTTCTGGGAATAGTTGGAATCGATATAACGCTTCGCCAGAGCACATTCCTTGGACAACTGGAAGGAGGAGTCAGAGATGACGGACAGGTTCTGCTTCCGGGAAATATATACCAGGAGCACCTGAAGCAGTCCGTGACATACCTGTTCAAAGCCGGGAAGCTTGTCGCGGAATTCCTGCATCATCAGCTGGGCAAAGTTGATGAACTGTTTTTTATCAGAGCCGTAGCTGTAGAAGCTGTAGCCCTTCGGGTTGTCCTGCCCCGCACCGGAAAACGAAAATGCGAGCCCTTCCACACCGAATACGATATATTCCATGGGATCGTTGGGAAGCGTTTTCTCCGTGTGCTCTACATAAGGATTGATGATGACCAGATCGTCCGTCTTCACAGGCACCTTTTCATTCTCTATATAGAAGGCTCCCTCACCCCGCAGGACATAGAACAGTTCTGAAAAGTGATGTGTATGCGGAAGGGACTGCCAGTCACCTTCGTATTTGGAGATGGAGATGTAACGCAGCTGAAAATGTTCCGGAGAACTGTTTGCGGAGCCGATATTGATAAATTCATTACTCATAAATAGATACCTTCTTTATCTTATTTTTATTGTGTACTATTTTCCAATCTATCGTATTTTTTATATTAAATATATAAAAAGAACAACATTTCACAAAAACATTCGTAATAAAGACGAAAAAATAAAAATATGTATGATTATGATAAGCATATTATACATAATCATTTCAAAAAATCCACTATTTTAGTAACAAAATAGCAATAAACATAACAAAACAAGCAACAAAGAAATTGATATCAGGTCAGGAAGCCGATATACTTTAGTCATCAGCTGCAAGATAGTACAAAAGTGATGGGAGGAAACCATGCGATGACAGGAAGACTGACGCTGCCGACCGATGCAGACATCATTGACGAAACGATACGCTTAAAAAATCTTCTGGGTGCAGACGCTTTAAGAGACTGTGACGGAACCGAAATGCCGGAAGCACTTTTGTCAGAGCCGGTGAAGAAATATGCGACTTATTATACCACGAGAAAGGATAATGCGTGGGCAATGAAGCATCCGGAGGAGATCCAGCAGGAATACCTGATCAGCAACCGCATCACCGCCAGAGGGGAAACACTCCGCATCCGTCTGATGGAAGGCTTCCATACGGAGCAGCTTAAGGTCAACACGCTGGACGATCCGAAGCGTTGGTGGGAAGTGGTCGACAGAACGACCGGTGAAGTGGTGCCGACGGATGCATGGGAATTTGATGAGGCATCCGGTGAAGTGGAGATCCGTACGATCCCCTATCATGAGTATACGGTAAGCTTTCTGGCATTTTTGATCTGGGATCCGGTACACATGTACAATTTCATCACGAATGACTGGAAGGATACACCGCATCAGCTCACTTACGATGTGAGACAGCCCAAGACCAAACAGTATGTGAAAGACAAGCTGAGAAAATGGTGTGAAGACAATCCTCATATCGATGTGGTCCGCTTCACTACCTTTTTCCATCAGTTTACACTGACCTTCGATGACAAGAAGCGGGAAAAATTTGTAGAGTGGTTTGGATACAGCGCAAGTGTGAGCCCCTATATCCTGGAACAGTTTGAAAAATGGGCAGGCTACAAATTCCGCCCGGAGTACATTGTGGATCAGGGATATCACAACAGCATGTTCCGTGTTCCCAGCAAACAGTTCCTGGATTTCATAGAGTTCCAGCAGATCGAGGTATGTGCGCTGGCGAAGGAGCTGGTAGACATTGTACATTCTTATGGCAAGGAAGCGATGATGTTCCTCGGAGATCATTGGATCGGAACAGAACCCTACGGTAAATATTTCGCAGGCATCGGACTGGATGCAGTGGTAGGCTCTGTCGGAAGCGGTGTGACACTCCGCATGATCTCTGATATCAAGGGAGTGGATTATACCGAAGGACGGCTGCTGCCTTACTTTTTCCCGGATGTGTTCTGTGAGGGCGGTGACCCGATCGGAGAGGCAAGGGATAACTGGCGTAAAGCAAGGCGTGCATTACTCAGGTCTCCCCTGGACAGGATCGGATATGGCGGCTATCTGAAGCTGGCAAGTAATTGGCCCGGTTTCATTGAGGAAATCCAGAATGTAGTAACACAGTTTCGAGAGATCCATGAAAATATGCAGGGGACAGCTTCCTATGTGGCACCTTTCAAGGTGGCGATCCTGAACTGCTGGGGCAGTCAGAGAAGGTGGATGTCCAATCAGGTACATCATGCGATCTGGCACAGGGAAACCTATTCCGCAGAGGGAGTACTGGAATGCTTAAGCGGAATGCCTTTTGAGGTCGAGTTCATTTCCTTTGATGATGTCAGGAACGGCATCCCTGAGGAAATCAAGGTCATCATTAATGTCGGGGATGCGTACACTGCATTCAGCGGCGCAGAGAACTGGATCGACGAAAAGGTCCTGACCAATATCAGACGCTTTGTGGATCAGGGAGGTGGCTTCATCGGTGTGGGTGAGCCTACCGCTTATCAGTATCAGGGAAGATATTTCCAATTGTCCGATGTGCTTGGTGTAGACCGCGAGATGTGCTTCTCTCTCAGCACGGACAAATATAATGAGAAAAATGACGATCACTTTATCTTAGAGGATATTGACGGAAGCTTAGATTTCGGCGAGGGCACCAGCCGCGTCTATGCACAGGGTGGACATTATCAGATCCTTGCGATGGATGGGGAATACAGCCAGCTGGTAGTCAATGAATATGGCAGAGGACACAGCGTATATTTTGCAGGTCTTCCGTATTCTCCCCAGAACTGCAGACTTCTGCTTCGGGCAATCTATTATGCAGCCGGCATGGAGCAGGAGATGAAGCGTTACTATGTAACGAATGTGGATACCGAAGTAACGGTATTCCAGAAGACCGGCAAGATCGCAGTGATCAACAACTCTGCACAGGCACAGCACACAGAGCTGTATATCAAAGGAAAATGTGCGTATGTGCTGGATCTGAAGCCCGGCGAAATGCGTTGGGTGGACGATATGGAAGACAGGTAACTTATGGAAAGCAAAAAGCGTTTCATATTTTATAGGGTAGTACTTTACAAGTATAAGGAGGTTATTTAAGATGAAAAAGAAAGTATTAAGCGTGCTTTTAGCAGCGGCAATGACCGTGTCCATGCTGACCGGCTGTGGCAGCAAGCCTGCCGGCAATGATGCGCAGAGCGCAGCGCCCAGCGAGGCATCCAAGGAAACAGAGGCAGCAGAAACGACTGCTTCCGCAGAAGACGAGACACTGACCGTATGGTGCTGGGATCCTAACTTCAATGTCTATGCAATGAAGCAGGCAGAGAAGGCATATCAGGTGGATCATCCGAACTTCAAGTTAGACATTCAGGAGAAGGTATATAGCGATATCGAGACTGCTCTGATCACAGCGGCTGAAGCCGGTGATTACAGCACATTACCGGATATCTTCCTGATGCAGGATTATTCCTTCCACAAAAATGCAACCAATTATCCCGGAATCTTCACAGCACTGGATGACTGCGGAATTGATTTCTCCCAGTTCTCTATGGGTAAGCTGGCTGACTCCACTGTAGATGGAACACATTATGGTATTCCTTTTGATAATGGTGCTACCATCATGGCGATCCGTTCCGATATGGTAGAAGCAGCAGGCCTTAAGGTAGAAGATTTCAAGGATACCACATGGTCTGAGTTCATGGAGCTGTCCAAGAAGGTAATGGCTGCGAACGATGTTCCTATGCTGACCTGCTCCGGCGGTTCTGAGATCGTGATCGAAATGTTACAGTCTGCAGGCGCTTCTCCTATGGTAGATGGCGAAGTATCCCTGGTAGACAACAAAGCACTGAAGAAAGCGATCGAGACCTACAAGCAGCTGATCGATGAAGGAATCATGGCTGATTATACCGACTGGGATCAGTATATCGCTTCCATGAACAAGGGTACTGCTGCAGGCGTTATCCAGGGCTGCTGGATCATGTCCTCCATTCAGGCAGCAGAGGATCAGGCAGGTAAATGGGCAATCGTGAATATGCCTAAGTTAGATGATGTAGAAGGCGCAACCAACTACGCTAACTGCGGTGGTGCAAGCTGGGCAGTATCTTCTAACTGCAAAAATACCGATCTGGCATTTGATTTCCTGAACGCTACCTTTGGTGCTGATGTAGATTTATACGATGATCTGCTGGTAAATGCAGGAGCAATCGCAAGTTACCTGCCCGCAGCACAGTCTGAGACCTATAATGAGGGCAATGAGTTCTACGGCGGTCAGGCAGTGTACAAGGATATCGTAGAGTTCGCCGGACGTGTTCCCGGAATTGACTACGGTGCATACTACTCTGATATCAGAAGTGCACTGACAGATGCGATTACCAACGTTGTACAGAAGAACGCTGATATCGATACAGAGATCAAAAACGCTCAGGATACCGTAGAGTTTAATATCGCCGAATAATCACCAGAGTATGGAAACTGGATAGTACCGGGGGTGCAGCAGCGCGTTCCCGGTACTGTTGTAGGAGAGAAACATGGAAAAGAAGAAAGCAAAATTAAGTTTGGAAAAAAGGCATAATCTGACCGGATGGGCATTCCTGCTCCCGGCATCGATTTTAATATTTGTATTTTGTTTCTATCCGATGTCACAGGCCATCCTTCTTTCTTTCCGGAAGACAGGAGGAGTCTTTAATGGTGTAGCGAATTATGCCAGGATCTTCAAGGATAAAACCTTCCAGCAATGCTTGTTCAATACCTTCTTTTATTTTGTGATTCAGGTACCGATCATGCTTGTGCTCGCACTGATGCTGGCGCAGCTGCTGAATAATCCTAAGATAAAAGGGAAAGGTATTTTCCGCACTTTGATCTTTCTTCCGTGTGCAACGTCACTGGTATCTTATTCCATGATATTTAAGTCATTGTTTGCTCCGGATGGAGTGGTCAACAGAGTGCTGATGGCCATCGGACTGTCTTCTGTGGACTGGTTCCAGAGTACATGGCCGGCGCGTTGGGTCATCGTGATCGCACTGATCTGGAGATGGACCGGATATAATATGGTATTCTATCTGGCAGGATTACAGAATATCGATTATTCTGTATATGAGGCAAGCTACATCGACGGCGCGACACCGTTCCAGCAGTTTATGAAGATCACGATACCGTTGTTAAAGCCGACCATTCTGATGACGGCGATCATGTCTACTTCGGGAACACTGCAGCTGTTCGATGAGTCTATGAACCTGACAGCAGGCGGTCCCGGAAAATCTACAATGACATTGGCGCATTACATCTACAATATCTCCTTTGTGGAGACACCGAAATTTAATTATGCGGCAGCGTTGTCTGTATGCATACTTGTGATGGTAGCGGTTCTGTCTGCAATTCAGATGAAGGTGGGTGACAAACGTGACTAAATTCAAACAAATGATTTCCTACACGATCTTAGTGATAGCAAGTTTTCTGTCAGCATTTCCGCTGTATTATATGCTGTGCGGCGCGACTAACCAGAGTATTGATGTGGTAAGAGGACGCTTGATCCCGGGTACCTATATGATCGAGAATTTCAAGACCCTGGTCGACATGCAGAATCTCGGACTTGCAATGTTTAATTCCTTCCGCAATGCGATCGTGATCACGGTTGTGACACTGCTGATCTGTTCCATTGCCGGTTATGGATTTGAGATCTATCATGATAAGGGCAAGGACATTCTGATGAGTATTCTGCTGCTGGCAATGATGCTTCCGTTCGTAGCGATCATGATCCCCCTGTTCAAGATGTTTACCTCCTGGAAGCTGGTAAATACCTGGATCGCACTGGCACTGCCATCCATCTCGACTCCGTTTATGATCATGCTTTTCAGACAGGCGGCACGTTCTTTCCCTCATGATATTATCGAGGCTGCCAGACTGGAAGGTCTGAGCGAAATACAGATTTTCTTCCGGATGTTCATTCCGGTGATGAAATCTACCTATGGAGCGGCGATGACGGTTACATTTATGAATGCGTGGAACAATTATCTGTGGCCGACGATCATTTTACAGGACAGCAAGGCGATCACCATGCCGATGTTAGTAGCCAATCTGAAGAGTGGATACAGTGTGGATTATGGTATGCTGATGCTGGGAGTATTGATCTGTACACTTCCTACAGCGATCATCTTCCTGTGTTTACAGAAGAGTTTTGCAAATGGAATTACAGGAGCAGTGAAATAATGCAACAGAAAATGCCAAAACAGGAAACTATGACACAGGCGCATATCAGGAAGGCTCAGGGAGCCTTCCTTTTGGCGCATAGAATGGGCCTGATCGAGGATCCCTCCATGGAGGGACTAAAGGCCAGACGACAGAAGCACAACGAAGAGCTGCGGAGAATGGAACAGGAAGGACAGCGGTTCTACGGACCGCATTATTTTTCCGCACCGGCGTATCTGCAATATGAGCTGACCCGCCTGAAGCTGGATTTTGTGCAGCCGTGTGAGAAGGTCCGGGAAGGTGGCTTCTGCCCGGATTTCACGGAGCAGGAGAAACGGGATTTTTACGAACAGAACAGAGATCTGTTCGGACGCTATCATGGGGATTATTTTACCTATGAGGAGGTGTCACAGATCATTGAGAAACGGTTACGGGAGGATGCATATGACAAGCTTATCCGCGACATATTATGTGAGTCAGAGAACAGGCAGTGATGAAAATGACGGACGGACGTGCAGTACGGCGTTTGCCAGTCTGTCTGCCATTAATCGAAGAAGCCTGCAGCCGGGAGACCGTGTCCTGCTGGAGCGGGGCAGTGTATTTTACGGACAATATCTGCATGTGACAGACAGCGGTACGAAAGAGGCACCGATCGTGATCGGAGCGTACGGTACAGCAGATGCACCGCCGCGGATCGATGCCTGCGGACAGGGCATCTGGTATCAGGATTATGGGACCCCGCTGGATGCACCTACGCATGTGTATCACGGCTATGTATCTTCCGCAGTGCTTTTGTACGATGCGGAGTATATTGTGGTCGAGGATCTGGAGATCACGAATGAAGGCAGCATGATCCCGGGAGAGCGTTATAGTCTGGGTGAGAAAATGAACCGTACCGGTGTGGCTGTGGTGGCTAAGGACAAAGGGGTGCGGAGTGGCATCACACTTAGGAATCTGTGGATCCATGATGTCCATGGGAATGTCTACGATAAACACATGAACAACGGTGGGATCTATATGACAGCGCTCCGTCCGGAATGTGAGGAACTGACGGGTGTGGCACGGTATCGGGATATCGTTATTGAAGGATGCTTCGTGCACCGGGTCAGCCGCTGGGGAATTGCAGCAGGCTATACCTATGCCCATGATAAGTTCCGGGGGGCAGAGCTTACGGAAGCCGTTTTTCTGAACTATGGACATGAAAATATGCAGATACGGAATAATTATGTAAAAGAGGCCGGTGGGGATGGAATCACGCCGATGTATGCCCTGCGTCCTCTGGTGGAGCATAATATGGCAGACTCTGTGGCCTGCGAGATCAATGACCGGATCTATTGCGAGCCGGGCGACCGGATGGGAAAAGTGGCAGCCGGGATCTGGCCCTGGAAATGCAAGGATGCCCTGTTTCGTTATAATGAAGTCACGGACACCAGACTCAATCAGGATGGCATGGCATATGATGCGGATTCCGGGGACGGAACGGTGTATGAATCCAATTACAGCAGGCAGAATGAAGGCGGCTGTGTGATGTTCTGTCTGCAGGAGGCGATCCATAATACCTTCCGCGATAATATCAGCTATGATGATCTCGGTGGTACGATCAGCCCGTCAGAGAATCCGGATGCCCTGCTTCAGGATAATGTATACTATGTGCGCAGGGGGGTTCCCTTTGTACGTAAAAATATGGACGGAGGCAGCTTTACACAGGTGAATGACCGGGTTGTTGAGTTGTAAAATATGGTGCTGAGCCCAGGATGAAAACCTGTGGCTTGGCATTTTTTAATGCCTGATATTCTGGCGGCTCTGAAGCCGGCAGCCTGTTTTTATCGTTTTTATTGCCTGGGGATAAAGGATTGACTGAGATAAAAAAATACGGTAGAATCTGTATCAAAAATGATATACGAAAATGAGGAAAGGAGCCGGTGCATGGGCGAAAGTATATTACAACTTCGGCAGATCCGGAAATCATTTGACAATACAGAAGTATTAAAAGGCATCGATCTGGAGGTGGCACAGGGAGAATTTATTACCCTGTTGGGAGCTTCTGGCTGCGGCAAGACCACGACGCTGCGTATTATTGCGGGGCTGGAACTGCCAGATGCCGGACAGGTGATCCTGGAAGGACAGGACATTACGAACCGTGAGCCGAACAAACGGGATGTCAATACGGTGTTCCAGAATTATGCCCTGTTTCCGCATATGAATGTGTCGGACAACGTAGGATATGGATTGAAGATCCGAAAAGTTCCGAAGGCAGAGATCGAGAGAAAAGTAGAACAGGCACTTCGTCTGGTCCAGCTGGAAGAGTACGGAAAACGGATGCCGGATCAGCTTTCCGGCGGACAGAAGCAGCGCATTGCCATTGCCAGAGCGGTGATCAATGAGCCGAAAGTATTGCTGTTAGATGAACCTCTGGGAGCACTGGATCTGAAGCTGCGCAGGCAGATGCAGCTGGAACTGAAACGTCTGCAGAAGCAGCTGGGGATCACGTTTATTTACATCACTCACGATCAGGAAGAAGCCATCAATATGTCGGACCGCATCGGTGTCATGCACGAAGGCATCCTGGAACAGCTGGGGACGCCCAATGAGGTGTACTATCAGCCGCAGACCAGCTATGTGGCGGATTTTGTGGGAAATGCGAATATTCTGCATAAAAATGGGGAGACTTTTGCCATCCGCTCGGAAAACATTCTGATGAACGGGGAGGCAGTCTGCACACAGGAGGCTGTCGTGGTGGAAAAAAGCTTTGCCGGAGGGCAGCTGCGCATTCTGTTTGGCCTGCCGGACGGACAGACTCTGACCGCCAGCCGCTATGGAATCGACAATGACTTACAGCCGGGACAGCAGGTGAAGATCGGCTGGGATGCGAAAGACGCAGTAAAGGTAATAGATAATGACAAAGACGAAAATCACAAGTAACAGACGCAGGAGAAGCGGGAATGTCGGACTGATGATCCCTATGTATGTGTTCACGATTCTGTTTGTGGCACTGCCGATCCTGTATCTGTTTCTGTTAAGCTTTTTACAGAGAGCACAGGTCTGGGGTGTGGACTTTACGTTCACGCTGGACAATTACAAAAGAATATTGGAACCGCTGTATCTGGATACTTTCTGGCAGTCTCTGAAGCTGGCATTTACCGCCACCTTTTTCGTGGCGCTGATCGGATATCCGTACGGCTATTTCATGGCAAAAATGAACGCTGTCTGGAAGCGCAGGATGCTGTTGCTCATTATGATCCCTTTCTGGACCAGTGCGCTGATCCGCCTGTACGGCTGGATTATTGTCTTTCGCAGCAATGGTGTACTGGATAAGATCCTGATGGGGCTGCACCTGACGAAGCAGCCGTTAAAGCTGCTTTACACTTATCCGGCAGTGGTAGTGGGAATGGTTTATTCGCTACTGCCTTTTATGATCCTGGCGGTGTATTCCAGTGCGGAGAAGCTGGATGCCTCTCTGGTGGAAGCCTCCAGAGATCTGGGAGCCTCGGCGTGGAAAGCCTTCTGGACCGTCAGCTTCCGGCTGACGCTGCCGGGACTTTTGTCCGGCGTGGTGCTGTCCTTTATTCCGTCCATGGGACTGTTTTTCATAGCGGATATTCTGGGCGGCAATAAGATCGTGCTGGTAGGCAGTGTGATCCAGGAACAGATCACCAAGGGGCGGAATCAGCCCTTTGCGGCGGCGCTGTCCGCAGTACTGATGGTGCTGACTTCGGTGATGATCCGTCTGTACCGCAAGATCACCGGAACCTCACAGCTGGAAGGGATGATGTAGTGTATGAAAAAGAAAAAATGGCCCTTTGTATATGTGGCGGTGATCACAGTGCTGACCTATATTCCAATCCTGCTGACGGTGGCGTATTCCTTTAATGCTTCCAAACTGACCTCTGTGTGGGAAGGCTTTTCCCTGAAATGGTACCGGGAGTTGTTCCGGGACAGAGATCTGGGGGAAGCACTGATCAACAGCCTGATCCTTGCGGTACTTAGCTGTGCCTTTGCGGTGTTGATCGGCACTTCGGGAGCACTGGGGATGAGCCGCAGAAAACGGAAACTGGACGATGCAGTGGCCTATGTGTCCACACTCCCCATCATGATCCCGGAGATCATTCTGGGCATGGTATTTTTGTCCGTATTTTCCCTGATGGGACTGCCCTTTGGTATGGTCACGCTGGTGATCGCCCATACCACGTTCTGTGTGCCCTATGTGTTCACTATGGTACGGGCGAGACTGGTGGGAATGGACCGGTCTCTGGAAGAGGCGGCGCTGGATCTGGGAGCTACGAAGTGGCAGGTATTTAGGGATGTGATCCTGCCACAGATTCTTCCGGCGATCCTGTCGGGAGTGCTGCTTGCATTTGCCATGTCCTTCGACGATGTGGTGATCAGTATTTTTGTCACTGGACCGAAGGTCAATACCCTGCCGGTGAAGATCTACACGAAATTAAAGACCGGTGTGACACCGGAGATCAATGCACTTGCCACGGTCATGCTGTTTGTGATATTGTTGTGTCTGGCGGGGGCGTATGTGCTGGGACGTAAGTCGCAGACAGCTGTAGAGAAAGCTGCCGGGGGAAAATGAGGAAAAAACGATTCCGCAAATGCAATTGCGGATAAGTAACAACATAAAAATGTATAGCAGATGATGCAGGAGAACTGTATCGAAGGAGGAGATTATGAAGAAAAAGCTGGCAATGCTGTTGGCAGCGACCATGCTGGTCACGTTGTTTACCGGCTGTGGAGCAGGCGGTAAAGAAGATAAGGGAGAACTGAATCTCTATACCTGGGACGGCATGTTCCCCCAGGAGATTTTAGATGGTTTTGAAAAAGAGACCGGTATCCGTATCAATTATTCTAATTTTGACTATGATGAGGATATGCTGGCGAAGCTGGAAGAAACCAAGGGCGGTGATTACGATCTGGTCATTGCGGATGACTATATCATTGAGCTGGCCATTCAGGAGGGCCTGGCTCAGAAGCTGGATACTTCCAGAATCAGTACTTATGATAACCTGAATCCTGTATTTATGTCTCAGTTCTATGACCCGAAGAACGAATATACCGTGCCCTACGGAGCGGGCATTCCTCTGATCGTATACGATCCGGGACTGACGGATGTGAAGATCACAGGCTATGAGGATCTGTGGAATCCGGCACTGGAAAATAACGTGGCACTGACGGCAAACTATCGTGTTATCGACGGCATCACTTTAAAGACCATGGGAGAATCCTTCAACACCGAGGATCTGGATGTGATCCGGGCAGCAGGAGAGAAGCTTCTGAGTCTGGCTCCCAATATCCGTGTGATCAATGACAATAATACGCAGGATTATCTGATCAGCGGTGAGGTGGCAGCAGCGTTCCTGTATACTTCCCAGGTATCTGCGGCACTGCAGGCGAGACCGGATCTGGAAGTGGTATATCCCAAGGAGGGACTGGGCTTCGGCATCATGGCCGGATTTATACCTTCCCAGGCACCCAATGCAGATGCGGCTTATGCATTTTTGGACTATATCAACGATCCTGAGAATGCGGCGAAATGCTATGAGTATATCGGCTACTACTGCACCAACAAAGCTGCGGAAGAGTATATTTCCGACGACATGAAGAAAATGATCGTATTGCCGGAAGATGCAGCTGAGGGCGAGATCGTGCAGAATATCTCCCAGGAGGCAGAGGATCTGCATGCGGAGATCTGGAATCAGTTCAAGAGTGCATGCAACTAAAGTTGCAGCAACTAAAGTTGCAGCAACTAATCTTCCGTTCAGCCCGCGCCATTCGCAAAGTCGCGTTGACACGCTTTCCGTCACTTCGTGACTACCTTTGCTCATAAACCGGCGCTCATCTCATGAACATATTCGTTCGAAAAATCATGCAAGCATGATTTTTGCGCTCGGATATGTCCATGGCTGAACTGTTACAATAAAAAACGCTTGACAGATTTGATTTGTGCGAATATTATAAACCTAAGTTGAAAAACTATTTTGTAAATGCTATGAAAGAGACTCTTGCCAAGGAAAACGACAGGAATACAGCGTCACCGACTGAGAGCGCTGTTTGCGGAAGTTGGCGAAGGGAACACTCCGGAGCAGGTGATCTGAACTGCAGAAATCAAAATGCAGCTAGGATGACACGTTGCACGCGTTAAGTGACAAGAGTGGATAGGCAAAGGCGCCTGTCAATTCGGGTGGTACCACGGATTAGATGATTCGTCCCGGGATATGTTTTAACATGTCCCGGGGCTTTTTGTATTCAAAAATAAGCTGTACAGGGAGCGCACATTCGGGACACTATATAACAGGAGGTGCGATATGTACAGAGATTTAACAATGAAAGAGATCAGTGAACAGCAGATCGGACAGACTTTGCAGGTGGCAGGCTGGGTGGAGAACATCCGTGACCACGGCGGCGTATCCTTTATCGATCTGCGGGATATGTACGGTGTGTTACAGGTGGTCATCCGTAAGCCGGAGCTTTTAAAGGGCATCACCAAGGAAATGTGCCTGTCCATTACCGGTCTTATGGAACACAGAGACGAAGAGACCTACAATCCGAAGATTCCTTCCGGCACCATCGAACTGGAAGCACACAAGATCGATGTGTTGGGAAGAGTATATAAACAGCTTCCTTTCGAGATCCAGACGTCTAAAGAGATCCGGGAAGATGTCAGATTAAAATATCGTTATCTTGACCTTAGAAATGCAAAAGTAAAGGATAACATTGTATTTCGTTCCAAGGTGATCAGTTATCTGCGTCAGAAGATGACAGACATGGGATTTTTGGAGATCCAGACTCCGATCCTGTGTGCTTCTTCTCCCGAGGGCGCCAGAGACTATATTGTTCCCAGCAGAAAATTTAAAGGAAAATTCTATGCGCTGCCCCAGGCACCGCAGCAGTATAAGCAGCTGCTCATGGCTTCCGGCTTCGATAAGTATTTCCAGATCGCTCCCTGCTTCCGTGATGAGGATGCCAGAGCAGACAGATCTCCCGGAGAGTTCTATCAGCTGGACTTCGAGATGAGCTTCGTAACCCAGGAGGATGTCTTCAAGGTTGGTGAGGAAGTATTGCATGATACCTTTGAGAAATTTGCTCCCGAAGGCAGCAGGATCACCGAGACACCGTTCCCTATCATCAGTTACAAACAGGCCATGCTGGAGTTCGGCTGTGACAAGCCGGATCTGCGCAATCCTTTGAGAATTATGGATGTGACGGAGTTCTTCCAGAGATGTACGTTTAAGCCGTTTATCGGCAGAACCGTCCGTGCCATCAAGGTACATGCGGAGATGTCCAAAGGCTTCCATGAGAAGCTGCTAAGCTTTGCAACTTCTCTTGGTATGGGTGGACTTGGTTATCTCGAAGTGGCAGAGGATATGAGCTACAAGGGACCCATCGATAAATTTATTCCCGAAGAGATGAAGGGAGAACTGGCAGAAATGGCAGGACTTTCTGCCGGAGATACCATCTTCTTTATTGCGGACAAAGAGGATAAGGCGAACTACTATGCCGGTCATATCCGTACTGAGCTGGGCGAGAAACTGAATCTGATCGAGAAGGATGCTTACCGTTTCTGCTATGTGAACGATTTCCCGATGTTTGAGCTGGATCCCGAGACGAAGCAGATCGGATTCACCCACAATCCGTTCTCTATGCCCCAGGGCGGTCTGGAAGCACTGAACACCATGGATCCGCTGGAGATCCTGGCTTATCAGTACGACATCGTATGCAACGGCGTGGAACTCTCCTCCGGCGCAGTACGTAACCATGACATCGAGATCATGAAAAAAGCTTTCGCCATCGCAGGTTATGACGAAGAGACATTAAAGACCAAGTTTGGAGCACTGTATCAGGCGTTCCAGTTCGGAGCACCCCCTCATGCGGGAATGGCTCCCGGCGTGGATCGTATGATCATGCTGCTTCGGAACGAGGATAACATCCGTGAGGTGATCGCTTTCCCCATGAACGGCAATGCACAGGATCTGATGTGCGGGGCTCCCGGCGAAGTGACGGAACAACAGCTGCGTGAGGTACACATTAAAGTGAGAGATTAGTTCGGAAAGAACAGGAAAGGAATGGAAATTAGTATGGCGAACGTGATCAGTGACGAGACCATAGAATATGTAGGCATTCTGGCAAAACTTGAGCTTTCTGATGAAGAGAAGGAAGCGGCGAAAAAGGATATGGGCAGAATGCTGGACTATATCGACAAACTAAGCGAACTGGATACAACGGGAGTGGAACCTATGTCTCATGTATTCCCGGTTCAGAATGTCTTCCGTGAGGATGTGGTGACCAATGGGGATGAGAGTGAACAGACCCTGGCCAATGCACCCGGCGAGAAGGACAACATGTTTGTGGTACCAAAGACTTTTGACTAATGTCAAAAGTCCTCGGACTTTCGATTAGAAATCGGGCAGAATACCGCTTTATCATCTGGTTACAGCATTTAGGCGGTAATGGTTTTCCATCAGACATTAAAAAAGGAGAATGGATATGGATATTTTATCCCTGACAGCAGTAGAGCTGGCTAAGGCAATCCGGGAAGGTAAGACTACGTCGGTGGAAGCCACGCAGGCCGTTCTGGATAAGATCGCAGCCGGTGAAGATACTTACCACTGCTATGTGACCGTGGAACGGGAAAAGGCTTTGAAACAGGCAGAGGAAGTTCAGAAAAAGATTGAAGCAGGCGAACTGACCGGGCCTCTGGCCGGGGTTCCCTTTGCTATCAAAGACAATATGTGCACCGAGGGAACCCTGACTACCTGCTCTTCTAAAATCTTAGAGAATTTTGTGCCGACCTTCAGTGCGGAAGCAGTGCTGAATCTGGAAAAGGCAGGCGCAGTGATTCTGGGCAAGACCAATATGGATGAGTTTGCCATGGGCAGCACCACGGAGACTTCTTATTACGGAGTGACAAAGAATCCCAGAAACCCGGAGCATGTGCCCGGCGGTTCCTCCGGCGGCTCTGCAGCGGCAGTGGCAGCGGAAGAATGCTTTGCAGCACTGGGTTCCGATACCGGCGGTTCCATTCGACAGCCCGCATCTTATTGCGGAGTCGTCGGCATGAAACCCACCTACGGAACGGTATCCCGTTACGGACTGATTGCTTATGGTTCTTCTCTGGACCAGATCGGACCGCTGACGAAGGACGTGACGGACTGTGCCACCGTACTGGAGGCCATCACCTCCCATGACCCTAAGGACTCCACTTCCATGAAGCGGGAGAACACAGATTTCACCTCTGCGCTGGTAGCGGATGTGAAAGGAATGAAGATCGGTATTCCCAGAGACTATTTCGGGGAAGGACTGGATCCCGAGGTCAGGGATGCGGTACTGGCAGCAGCGGAAGTGTTGAAAGCGCAGGGGGCAGAAGTGGAGGAGTTCGACTTAAGTCTGGTAGACTATGCGATCCCCACTTATTATACGATCGCGGCTGCAGAGGCAAGTTCCAATCTCGAGCGTTTCGACGGTGTAAAATACGGTTACCGTGCACAGGATGCGGAGGACCTGCACACCATGTACAAGAGAAGTCGTTCGCAGGGCTTTGGACCCGAGGTGAAGCGTCGTATCATGCTGGGCTCCTTTGTATTAAGCTCCGGTTATTATGATGCTTATTACCTGAAGGCACTCCGTGTGAAAGCATTGATCAAGAAGGCTTTTGACGAAGCTTTTGCAAAATACGATGTGATCTTAGGACCGGTGGCACCCACTACCGCACCGAAGCTGGGCAGCAGTCTGGCGGATCCCATCAAGATGTATTTGGGAGACATCTACACCATCTCCATCAACCTGGCGGGACTGCCCGGTATCAGCGTTCCCTGCGGTACGGATTCCCAAGGCCTGCCTATCGGCATGCAGCTGATCGGTGACTGCTTCAAAGAGAAGACACTGATCCGTGCAGCATATACCTATGAGCAGAGCGTGAAGTAGAACAACGGAAATATATACACATATGCATAGAAGCAATGCAGATACGGAAAGGTATTTAGCCCTTATCGCAGAATCAAATTTGAAATTTGATTTGCGATTCCTTCGATGAAAGGAAACGTCTGCGGAATGGAGATTACTATGGCAAAACAATATGAAACCGTCATTGGTCTGGAAGTTCATGTAGAGCTTGCCACGAAGACGAAAATATTCTGCGGCTGTTCCACAGCGTTCGGTGGCAGACCCAATACCCACACCTGTCCGGTGTGTACCGGTATGCCGGGCTCTCTTCCTGTGCTGAACAAACAGGTGGTAGAATATGCGGTGGCAGTAGGCCTTGCAACGAATTGTACCATCACGCAGTATTGCAAGTTTGATAGAAAAAATTATTTCTATCCTGATAACCCTCAAAACTATCAGATCTCTCAATTATATCTGCCCATTTGCAGGAATGGCTCGGTTGAAATCGAGGTAGCGGGAGAGGACGGCAACACTTACACGAAGCCGGTGCGTATCCACGAGATCCACATGGAGGAGGATGCCGGTAAACTGGTGCATGACGACTGGGAAGATTGCACACTGGTGGACTACAACCGCTCCGGTGTGCCTCTGATCGAGATCGTATCCGAGCCGGATATGCGCAGCGCGGAGGAGGTCATTGCCTATTTGGAAAAATTACGTCTGCTGATCCAGTATCTGGGAGCGTCCGACTGTAAGCTTCAGGAAGGCTCCATGCGTGCCGATGTCAATCTGTCCGTGAGAGAAGTGGGCGCGGAGAAGTTTGGAACCCGTACCGAGATGAAGAATCTGAACTCCTTCAAGGCCATCGCAAGAGCCATTCAGGGGGAGCGGGAACGACAGATCGATCTGCTGGAGGCTGGCAAAGAGGTCATTCAGGAGACCAGACGCTGGGATGATAATAAGGAATATTCCTACGCCATGCGTTCCAAGGAGGATGCACAGGATTATCGTTATTTTCCGGATCCCGACCTGGTACCGGTCTATATCAGCGATGAGTGGCTGGATAGCATCCGCAGCAGACAGCCGGAATTCCGCACCGAGAAGATGAAGCGTTACAAGGAAGAATACGATATTCCGGAATATGATATCGATATCATCACCGGCTCTAAGCATCTGGCAGATATCTTTGAAGCTTCCGTGGCACTGGGAAGCCAGCCCAAGAAGGTGTCCAACTGGCTGATGGTGGAGACTATGCGCCTGTTAAAAGAAAAAGAGATGGAGCCGGAGGATATCCGTTTCTCACCGGAGCATCTGAGCAGGCTGATCACGCTGGTAGACGGCAAAGTCATCAACTCTTCTGTAGCAAAAGAAGTATTCCAGGTGATGTTTGAGGAAGATGTAGATCCCGAACAGTATGTGGAAGAGAAGGGACTAAAGACCGTCAATGACGAAGGTGCATTGCGTAAAGTCGTGGAGGAAGTCATTGCCGCTAATTCCCAGTCTGTCGAGGATTACCACAACGGCAAGGAGAAAGCCATCGGCTTCCTGGTAGGCCAGACCATGAAGGCCATGAAAGGCAAGGCAGACCCCGCCAGCGTCAACCAGATGCTGAAGGAACTGCTGTAACTGGAAAGTTAGTGAAATACATTGGCAAAATCCACGAACTCCCGGAGCATGCGATACACAT
>ERZ1027266.287-NODE-287-length-35865-cov-11.084027_pt1 | contig 35865 bp, 33 predicted proteins | sample MGYA00519257_ERZ1027266 | MGnify/ENA primary metagenome ERZ1027266 (study PRJEB26926, sample SAMN06164683) | human gut metagenome | biome: ENVO:00009003; feature: ENVO:2100002; material: ENVO:00002003 | host: Homo sapiens | place: USA | collected 2012 ... | reverse complement strand
CGCTGTCTTCACTATGCCTATGCGCGGCTCATTGCTCGCGTAACTTTCCATTTACAGAGTCTCTTTCAATTTCTCCGCCACTTTCTCATACATCGGCACGGGCACATGGTATCTCTCGCCCATGCGTACTACTTCATATACCAGGCCATCAATCTCGGAATCTTTCCCTTCCATGACATCTCGCTGCATGGAGGTGGTGGCTTCCGGTGCCAGAGTGGACAATATCTTCAGGTTCACTTCCACCATATCCCGTTCGAAAGGAACTCCCATGGCTTCTGCCAGTGCCGTGATCTCACGGATCATGGTCTTGAAAGCTTCCCGTTCCTCCCCTTCTCTCTGAAAGTCCGCTGCCGTGGCATGATAGTAAAGTCCCGCCGCACCGATGGGAGATACATAGGAAAATTTCTCCAGAGCATCCCTACGGATATTTTCAGACAATACGCCGTCAATTCCACTGACATCAAAATCCTGTTTGATTTTTTCCAGTCGGGGATCATATTCTTCTTTTTCACGAACACCATATACTACCCGCAGGATCTTCCCGTGCTGGATCAATACTCCCGGCTCCTTAATATTGGCAGAGACATAGATGCATCCATCCGTCACCAGCAGATTCGGCAGCTTTTCCTGCATTTTCGCGCCGGTTCCGTAGATATTCAACACCGGGATCACAATGGTAGAAGGATTCTCCACCCTCTGAATAAACGGAATGGTATCTTCCAGAGAATAACCCTTCACGCAGACCAAAATCACGTCCGGCCGCTCGCTATAGTGGTCCATATCCGCAGCTTTTACCGGAATCGTTTCGGTGGTGCCATCCCACATTTTTTCCACGGCAAGACCGCTCTCCTGCATGGCTGCAAGATGTCTGCCTCTGGCGATCAGGGTGACATCTTTTCCTGCTTTCGTCATATAAAATCCCAGAATTCCTCCGGTTCCTCCAGCTCCGATAATTGCATATTTCATGATAATGATCTCCCTTTCTGCCGCCCCGCGCATCCGTATCATACCGTTCTTCCGTCCGGTCGCCCAATTATCAGCTGCGCTCCATTTTACCATCTCATAGTGAGGGTGTTCTGCCTGCGGACAATTACAATGAATTTATGATACCATGACCTAAAAGAAGCCGCCAGTCTCTGTTTTCACATAACTGGCGGCTTCCTCTTGATATCTTATATTCTCTTACAGAAATTCTTTGACAGACTTGTAAACGCCCTTGGCATCCAGACCGTACTTCTCTACCAGAGCAGCAGCGGAACCGGACTCACCGAAGACATCCTGCATGCCGACCTTCTTCACAGGCACGGGATGATTTGCGCACAGACAGTCGCAGACAGCGCTTCCCAGTCCACCAATCACGGAATGCTCTTCCACGGTCACTACCTTGCCGGTCTTCTTGGCGCTGTTAATGATGATCTCCTCGTCCAGAGGCTTGATGGTACAGATATTTACAACCTCTGCACTGATGCCTTCCTCTTCCAGCATCTTTGCTGCACCCAGAGCGGAATCTACGCAGATACCAGTGGCTACGATGGTGACATCCTTACCTTCACGGACTACGGTTCCCTTACCGATCTCGAAATGATAACCAGGATGATCATTGATCACGGGTACTGCAGCACGTCCGAAACGAATATATACAGGTCCTTCATATTCCAGAGCGGCACGAACAGCGGCTCTTGCTTCCACATCATCGGAAGGGCACATTACTACCATGCCGGGAATGGTACGCATCAGAGCAATATCCTCGTTACACTGGTGGGTAGCGCCGTCCTCACCTACGGTGATACCTGCATGGGTCGCACCGATCTTGACATTCAGATGAGGGTAACCGATAGAGTTACGTACCTGTTCAAAAGCACGTCCTGCTGCGAACATTGCAAAAGAGCTTACGAAGGGAATCTTACCTACCAGAGACAGTCCTGCAGCCACACCCATCATGTTGGACTCTGCGATACCGCAGTCGATGTGGCGGTCGGGATATGCCTTACGGAAGATTCCGGTCTTGGTAGCTGCTGCCAGGTCGGCATCCAATACGACCAGATTGGGGAATTCTTCTGCCAGCTCCTTCAGGGAGTTACCATAGCTTTCTCTGGTTGCGATTTTTTTCACGGTATTCTCTGCCATTACTGCTCACCTGCTTTCTCTAATTCTTTTTCGATCTTATCAAGGTCTGCCATTGCCACTGCATACTCCTCATCGTTGGGAGCCTTGCCGTGCCAGTCCACACTGTTCTCCATGAAGGAAACGCCCTTACCCTTCAGGCTATGGAATACGATACAGGTGGGCATGCCCTTGGTCTCTCTTGCTTCCTTGAATGCTGCACGGATCGCATCAAAATCATGAGCATCTGCATTGATCACATGGAAATTGAATGCCTCGAACTTCTTATCGATAGGATAAGGAGAGCATACCTGGTCGATAGGTCCATCGATCTGCAGATTATTGTTATCTACCATAACACAGAGGTTGTCCAGCTTACGGAAGCCTGCGAACATGGCTGCCTCCCATACCTGGCCTTCCTCGATCTCACCGTCACCCAGCAGTGTGTATACACGGAAATCACGATTCTCCATCTTTGCACCCAGTGCCATACCTACTGCTGCGGAAATGCCCTGTCCCAGGGATCCGGAAGACATATCCACGCCGGGGATATGGATGCAGGGATGACCCTGCAGATAGGAACCCAGGTGACGCAGAGTAGGCAGATCCTCTACCGGGAAATATCCTCTGTAAGCCAGTGCGGAATAGAGTCCGGGAGCTGTATGACCCTTGGACAGTACGAATCTGTCACGCTCCTCCATATCGGGATTCTGCGGGTCAATGTTCATCTCCTCAAAATATAAAAATGTAAAAATATCTGCGGCTGACAGGGATCCACCGGGATGTCCCGCTTTCGCACCATGAACTGCGGTCACAATGCCCTTGCGGACATCATTGGCACGCTTTTGCAGTTCTAAATTCTTCATTGTCTCCTCCATTCCGCCATATTGGCTTGTCTGTTGCGATTTACGTTGTTATACTAGCATACTTCCGAATGCTAGTCTAGTAAAAGAATTGCTCTTCTACCGTAAAATATTGTTGTCTTCTATCAAACAGCTTTGCCCTGTCATTCATAAATTTTTTCACTTCGTTCGAAAATTCATTTCATGGAGGGGCGCTTTGCTAATAGAATTTGTCATATAGTGCTTTGTACGCAAGCGTCCACGCACTATAAACCGAATTCTATTTCAAAGTTGTTTGACCATAGTACGCGTTTTTGCCATGTTTGCGAAGGTAATGCTTATCCTGCAGCTCCTGAGGTGCCGGCTGGATTCTGGGGTTGATGGTCTCGGCACGGTATGCCATTTTGGCCACTTCTTCCAATACTACGGCATTGTGGACAGCCTCTTTGGCATCCTTGCCCCAGGCAAACGGTCCATGATTCTTGCACAGCACAGCGGGAACTGCCTTGGGATCCTTGCCCAGACGCTTGAACTCATTGACGATCAGATGTCCGGTATTTTCCTCGTAAGCATCCTCGATCTCTTCCTTCGTCAGGCAGCGCACGCAGGGAACCGGTCCGTAGATGTAATCTGCCTGGGTGGTTCCGTAGCAGGGAATGTCTCTTCCCGCCTGTGCCCAACTGGTAGCATAGGAAGAATGGGTATGCACGATACCGCCGATCTCCGGGAACGCCTTGTACAGCTCCAGATGAGTTGCCGTGTCGGAAGAGGGATTCAGATCCCCTTCCACCTTATTGCCGTTCAGATCCATGACTACCATCATCTCCGGTGTCAGCTTGTCATAATCCACACCACTGGGTTTGATCACGAACAGTCCACTCTCTCTGTCAATGGCGCTGACATTTCCCCAGGTGAAAGTCACCAGACCATACCGGGGCAGATCCATATTTGCTTCATATACTTTCTGTTTTAATTCCTCTAACATATACTTAATCTCATTCCTTTCCACAGCCTGCCAACTTTCCGACACATAGGTATCGTGTACTTCCGTACACTATGCAGGCTCAAATTGCATCTGAAAAATTATTTTGCCGCAACGGCTGCCTTTTCTGCGGGAAGCAGTTTCTTGTACTCTTCCAGGAAAGCATCAAATCCCTTCACATCCTCAGGATCCGGGTTCAGTGTGGTTCCGGTCTGTCCTGCGAAGATCTTGTCATTCAGATAGGAAGAAAGAGTCTCGCCGTCTTTTTTCTCCTTCATGAAAGCTGCCAGAATAGCAATACCCCAGGCACCGCCTTCACTGGCTGTATCCATAACGGTGATCGGTGCGTTCATGCCTGCTGCCATGACACGCTGTCCCACCACGGGAGTCTTGAAGAAGCCGCCATGGCCCATCAGGGAATCCACGGCCACATGCTCTTCTTTTAACAGAATGTCCATGCCAATCTTCAGGGTAGCAACTGCGCTGTACAGATGGGAACGCATGAAGTTTGCCAGTGAGAAATCCGCATCGGGAGTTCTTACCACCATGGGACGCCCTGCATCCAGTCCGGTGATGGGCTCTCCTGAGAAATAATTGTATGCTGTCACGCCGCCGCAGTCCGCAGCACCTTCCAGTGCCTTGCGGTACAGCACGCCGTACAGTTCATTCTTATCTACTTTTACGCCAAAGCTCTCTGCACATTCGCCCAGAAGATTTACCCAGGCATTCAGATCGGAGGTACAGTTGTTGCAATGTACCATAGCTACCGGCATACCGTCGGGAGTGGTGACCATATCGATCTCTTCGTGTACTTTTTCCATAGCCTTCTCCAATACCACCATAGCGAAAATGGAGGTTCCGGCAGAGACATTACCGGTGCGGACTGCCACACTGTTGGTGGCTACCATGCCGGTTCCCGCATCACCTTCGGGAGGACACATGGGTGCGCCGGGCTGTAAGGTTCCGGTGGAATCCAGTAATTTTGCACCTTCCGCGGTCAGAACACCGGCAGGCTCTCCGGCTACCAGTACCTTCGGCAGAATGTCACGGATCTTCCAGTCAAAATTGTGTAAGCCATCGAACTGATCCAGCATCTTCTGATCAAAATCCATAATGGTGGAATCAATGGGGAACATACCTGCTGCCTCACCGATGCCCAGCACCTTTTCTCCGGACAGCTTCCAGTGAATGTATCCTGCCAGGGTAGTGAAGAATGCGATATCCTTCACATGATCTTCTCCGCTCAAAATAGCCTGATACAGATGTGCAATGCTCCATCTCTGGGGAATGTTGAAATTAAATACCGGGATCAGCTTCTTGCAGGCTTCGGATGTCTGTGTATTTCTCCAGGTACGGAAAGGCACCAGAAGTTCTCCGGCTGCATTGAACGGCATATAGCCGTGCATCATTCCGCTGAATCCCAGAGAGCCCAGGGTGGTCAGCTTCTCACCGTATTTTGCCTCTACATCGTCTGTCAGGCTCTTGTAGCATCCTTGCAGACCTTTCCAGATATCTTCCAGGCTGTAGGTCCAGATGTTGTTCTCCAGACGGTTCTCCCAGTCGTAGGTTCCCATGGCGATGGGTGCGTGGCTCCCATCTACCAGTACCGCTTTGATTCTGGTGGAACCAAACTCAATACCGAGGGCTGTTTTTCCTGTTCTGATCGCTTCTTTTACTGCTTCGTTCATTGTGTTCTCTCCTTTTCACTTCTTTATTTATCTCATTTTTTATTTCCGTTTTCAGTGCATTCCGCAACAGATTCCCGCTCTACGACACGGGTGTCAAATTCGTAAGTCAGGTCCTTTTTCCTGCCCGCGATCATCTGTAACAATGTCTCCGCTGCTTTTTTCCCCAGATTCTCCTTGGGGTGCGGCAGGGAAGTGATGGGCACCTCGCTGTGTCTCGCCAGATCCGAATCGTCGATGCTGATGACTGACACATCTTCCGGTACCCGGATATTGCGTTCTGTCAACATCCGAATCAACTGAAAAGCAATCTGATCATTGTATGCCAGAAGGGCGGTGCATTCCTCCACCCGATTCAGGATTCTGTCCCGGCAGTAACCAAGTTGCTTCGATTCGTCCGTGTCGATCCACACCATCCGGGAATCCGTCACAGTGAGCCCGGCCTCTTCCATGGCCTTCAGATATCCCAGATAACGCTGTCTGCCCTGACCGTCATCCAGCTTCAGGATTGCCCCGATCTTCTGATGCCCCTTGTCAATCAGATATCTTACGGCCTTGTAGGCCGCCTCCGCATCATTTAACGATACATGCGGTGCCTCCAGCTCGGGATAATAGGTATTGAAAAACAGAAGCGGTATCTTTCTGGCCATCAGGTGCCGGTACAGATCCAGGTTCGGATTTGGCAATCCGCTCTTTGTCCCCTCCATGATCACTCCGGCCACATCGTCCCGTTTCAACAGATCCTTCAGAATACTTTTCTCCCGGTCCAGCGTGTTGTTTGTGAAATAGATCTGGACAGAAAACCCACTTTCAAATAAAGTATTCTGCATTCCCTGTAAAATTCTGGGGAAAATGTAGCTGTCCACGTAGGTAGTCACCACGGCGATGCTGTTGCGCTGTTCCAGATTCTTCTGGCGGTCAAAGCTCACATAAGTGCCACTGCCACGGATCCTCTGCACCAGCCCGTCCTCCTCCAGCGTGCCGATAGCTTTCCGCACCGTCTGCCTGCTGATATGGAACTGTTCCGACAGCTGATTCTCCGAGGGAACTTTCTCTCCCGGACCTAGTTGTCCGTCTGATATCTGTTCCTGTATGTAATTAATGAGGTTTTGATATTTTGTCTCCATAATCACTTTCAGTATAATCAGACCACCGTACAAAGTCAATACATCTTTTACCTGTTTTAGGTACATTTGTATATAGTTGTTTGGTGTACAACCTGCAGTAAGTCTATCCCGTGGAGTATTCACATATACTCTTACCAACACTCTTTTTCATCAGGTAATCATCGTGCGTAAACGTCCCCCTCTCTCCTTCCCTCAACTACTCGTATGTATTAGTCTTCTCTGCGCCCTCACCGGTGCTCTGACCCTTGTAGCTTCCCATACCTCCCCGGATAGACATTTTGAGCAGTTCACCTCCCAACTTTTTCAGGAGGAAATGACTGGCAATACCCTGAATATGCACTACACCATTGCCGATCCAAAGACCTTTGGCATCTCCGAATATGAACCTGTGCTTCCGATCTACCACTCCGACCAGCCGGAAGACAGCAAAGAACACTGTTCCGACTTGTTGCACCGGCTTGACCGTATAGACCCTGACAGACTTTCCCCGGAAAATGCCTATACTTACCGGTTATTGCATCGCTCTCTGGAAAATGATCTGGCTCTGGCAGATTTTCCTTATTACAATGAGCCTCTGTCACCTTCCTCCGGAATGCAGTCCCAGCTTCCCGTTCTGCTGGCGGAATACACCTTCCGCACAAAACGGGATGTCACGGATTACCTGGCTCTCCTGGATCAGATAGATGACTATTTTGCCTCCCTGCTTCTCTACGAGCAGGAAAAAGCTGCCGCAGGCTTCTTTATGCCTGCCTGCTCCTCAGAAAAGGTCCGGAAGCAATGTGACACCATTGTCACAACCGAAGAACTGGCACAGGGAACCCATTTTTTACAGACTACTTTTGAAGACCGCCTGTCAGAGCTACCGAAGCAGGGACTTTTTACACCGGAGGAGACTGCCTCCCTGATCAAAACCAACGACCGCCTGCTTGCCACGGTGGTGCAGCCCGCCTATGCCGCCCTGTCCGAAGGGCTGCACTCTCTGGAGACTTCCACCAATGTCGATTCCACTGCATCCGAAACAACTCCCAATGCTGCTTCGGGCAAAAACAGCAGTGCCCACAATGGGCTCCCGAAAGGGCTCGCCCTGCTGCCAGACGGAAAGACCTACTATCTCCATCTACTGTTTTCCGAGACCGGTTCCTCCCGTTCCGAAAAAGAACTGGTGCAGATGCTGCTTGTGCAATTTCAGAAAGAGCAATCCGCAATCCGCAATCTGGCTTCCCAGTCCCCTTCCCTGATTACACTGCTTTCTGAAGAAAATACGGCAGTTTTCCCTCTGGCAGAACCGGAAGAAATGCTCTCGGATCTACAGGCTCGTATGAAAAATGACTTTCCTGTCAGCAGTCCCGTTCCCACCGTCACTGTCAAAGATGTGGTCCCCAGTCTGGAACCCTATAGTGCACCGGCCTTTTACCTAACCACGCCTCTGGGAGATTCCGACAATAATGTCATATATATAAACCGCCGGAACTCCCCTCAGGGACTGGAGCTCTACACCACACTGGCTCATGAAGGGTTCCCGGGTCATCTCTACCAGACCGTGTACAGCAACCGCATCTTTTCCGACATGCACACGGATCCTGCCAGAAAACTCATCTGGTACGGTGGTTATCTCGAAGGCTGGGCGTTGTATGTGGAATTTCTTTCCTATGATTATGCGGCCACTCTGTTGGAACAGGCCGGACAGTCGGATGCCGCACAGTCGGCCCGGCTGGAGAAGCATACCCGTAGCTTGCAGTTGTGCATGTACACTCTGTTGGATCTCCTGATCCACGGAGAGGGCGCCGGATACGATCAGGTGGCAGAGGTTCTTGGGAAATTCGGTATTGATTCTCCCGGGACCTGCGAAGCAATCTACACCTATATCGCAGAAGAGCCCTGTAATTATCCGAAATATTACATCGGTTATCTGGAAATTCTGCAGCTGCAGGACACCGCCAGAAGTCACTGGAAAGATGCTTACTCCGACCTTAGATTCCACACCTTTTATCTGGAACAGGGAACTTCTGATTTTTCCTCACTGGAAGACCTGCTTTTAATGACAAATTAACGTTTTTGTGATAGGATAAAGTGTACGGATTATCAGGTTGGAGGAATCCATGACACAGTTTACAAGCAAGGCTATCGAAGAATCCTTTATCCGGCTGCTGAATGAACGGCCGCTGGATAAGATCACTATAAAAGACATCGTGGATGACTGCGGCATCAGCCGCAACACTTTTTACTATCATTTTCAGGATATCACCGCTCTGCTGGAACACATTCTGAATGCAGATGTGGAGCGGGTACTGTCACAGCATCTGGATATGGACTCCTGGGAGGACGGCTTTATCTCCGCTGCCCGGTTCGCTCTGGAGAATAAGCGTCTGGTCTACCATATTTACAATTCCGTCAGCAGAGAACGGGTGGAACGCTACCTTTACAGTATCGCCGGAGAGGTCATGCGGCTATATGTATCCAGGATCACGGAACAGGTGGAACATGCGGCTCATAAAAAAGTATTTCCCGAAGATCAGAAAATGGTGGTAGATTTTTACAAATTTGCCCTGGTTGGCATGATTTTAGACTGGCTGAACACCGGAATGAAGAAAGATCCGGAGGGACTGATCCGGCGTGTCGGCGAGATTTTCCACGGAAATATCGAAGCAGCCCTGACCCGTGTGGCCCGTTAATTTGGACATTTGTCCATGTTTGCACATATTTTGGATTATTTAAGAGCAATGCGCAATTTTTGTGCATTGCCTTTTTTTGTCCGTTTTCAAGACTGGATTCCTTGCATACAATACCAATTGAGAAAGAATCGACAACGAAAGGAGCCCTGTTTTATGAAATTTGGTAAATGGGTCGTAAAATGCCGTATTCCTATTCTGGTACTGGCAGTTGCACTACTGGTCCCTTCCCTGATCGGTATGATCATGACGCGGATCAATTACGATATGCTGACTTACCTGCCTGGTGATATTGACACGGTAGTGGGTCAGGATATTCTGATGGATGAATTTGGAAAAGGAGCCTTTTCCTTCGTTATTATCGAGGGAATGGATCCCGAGGATGTCTCCTCCCTCCGGGAAGATATTTCCCATGTAGATCATGTGGACACCGTTCTTTGGTATGACGATTTCGCAGATGTTTCCGTTCCCATGGAAATACTTCCTTCCAAACTATATGACGCTTTCAATTCCGGTGACAGCACCATGCTAGCGATCTTCTTCGATACCTCCACCTCCTCCGACGATACTATGGAGGCGATCACAGCGATCCGCAGCATTGCCGGCAAGCAGTGTTTTGTCTCCGGTATGTCCGCCATGGTCACCGACCTGAAGGATCTGTGCGAAAAGGAGGAACCGATCTATGTAGGTATTGCCGTTGCACTGGCCTGCGTAGCCATGATGATCTTCATGGACAACTGGATCACACCGTTTGTTTTCCTGATGAGTATTGGTATGGCAATCCTCTTAAATATGGGTACCAACTATTTCCTCGGAGAGATCTCTTACCTGACCAAAGCACTGTCCGCTGTCCTGCAGCTGGCTGTAACCATGGACTACTCTATTTTCCTCTGGCACAGCTACGAAGAACAGAAGAGTATGTATGAGGATAACAAGGAAGCCATGGCTGTAGCCATCAACAACACTCTGACCTCCGTGGTCGGAAGTTCCATCACCACGGTAGCCGGATTTATCGCTCTGTGCTTTATGAGCTATACCTTAGGTCTGGATCTTGGTATTGTCATGGCCAAGGGTGTCATCCTGGGTGTCATCGGTTGTGTCACAACGCTTCCTTCCATGATCCTGGTACTGGATAAGTTATTACAGAAGACCAGTCACAAATCCCTGCTGCCGGATATGGGAAAAGTTGCTTCAGGTATCACCAAAGTATTCCCGATATTCCTGATCCTGTTCCTGGGGCTGGTACTTCCTTCTTATCTGTCTTATAAGGCAACCAACAATGAAGTGTATTACGATCTCGGTGAAACCCTTCCCGAAGATATGGCCTACGTGGTAGCCAACAGCAAATTGCAGGAAGACTTCGGTGTAGGTGCCACCCATATGGTACTGGTAAGCACCGATGTATCTGACACTGACGTACGTGCCATGATCCACGAGATGGAAAACGTCGAGGGTATCAAATATGCTCTGGGTCTGGAATCCGTAGTCGGCCCTCTGGTACCAGAGGAAATGCTTCCGGAATCCGTAAAAGAAGTATTAAAGAGTGATGACTGGGAACTCCTTCTGGTAAACTCCGAATATAAGACCGCTACCGATGAGGTAAATGCCCAGATCAATGAGCTGAATACTATTTTGAAAAAATACGATTCCAAGGGCATGCTGATCGGTGAAGCTCCCTGTACCAAGGATCTGATCGAGACCACCGACGAGGACTTCAAAGTTGTAAATACCGTCTCTATCGTAGCGATCTTCGTGATCATTGCTCTGGTAGAAAAAAGTATTACCCTGCCGCTGATCCTGGTAGCTGTTATCGAGTTGTCCATCTTCATCAATCTGGGCCTTGCTCACCTGACAGGAACGTCACTTCCTTTCATTGCCCCGATCTGTATCAGTACGATTCAGCTGGGTGCTACTGTGGACTACGCTATTCTGATGACCACAAGATACAAGCAGGAACGCTACGAAGGCAGGGACAAACGTGAAGCTGTCACCAACGCCCTGAAGGTATCCATTCCTTCCATTATCGTCAGCGCCATGGGACTGTTCTCCGCCACCTTCGGTGTTGCCCTGTATTCCGACGTGGACATTATCAGTTCCCTCTGTGATCTGATGGCAAGAGGCGCTATTGTAAGTATGTTTGCTGTTATCCTGTTCCTGCCGGCCATGTTCATGCTGTTCGACAAGATGATCTGTGTCACCAGCATCGGCTTCCGGAACAAGAATGCAGAACCCTCCAATACATTGAAAGAAAGGACGGCATAAGATTATGATCAATTTGAAAAAACAAGCCTGGAGAACCGGGGCTCTGTGCCTCGCCGGTGTGGTAGCCTTAAGTGTTACCGGTGTCTCCGTATATGCAAAAACTTCCGAAAAGAAAGAGACCGAGGTCAAGGAGCAGATCCGGGATGCCGTAGATGACATCTGGAAATCCGAAGATACCTCCGCAGCCTCCATTGATGAGACCGTCTATGTGATCCTGAATGCAGACGGAACCCAGCAGAAGATCTACGTCAGCGACTGGCTGAAGAATCAGGGAGAAAAAGATTCCTACACCCAGAGCAATCCCGATAAGGATGCTCCCATTTCCCTGAAAGTTACTTATACGTTGGACGGCAAGGAGATCTCCCCATCAGATCTGAACGGCCAGAGCGGTCATGTAGTGATCCGCTATGATTACACGAACGAATTATATGAGACCCGTGAGATTGCCGGAAAAGAGGAAAAGATTTATGTTCCTTTTGCGGTAATGACCGGTATGATCCTGGATAATGACAATTTCCGCAATATTAAGGTGTCCTCAGGTAAGGTCATCAACGACGGCAGCCACAGCGTTGTCACCGGTATCGTCTTCCCCCGACTGGGTACGAACCTGGATATGGAAGAGGATTTCGACGATTATCTGGAGATTGAGGCCGATGCAACGGATTTCACCATGAATGAATCCTACTGCATCGCCACCAATTCCGTCTTCTCCCGTCTGGATTTCAGTAATGTGGATGATCTCGATGACCTGACAGAGGCAATGAATGATCTGGAGGATGCTACCAACAAACTGTTGGACGGGACTTCCGATCTTTATGATGGTGTCACAGAGCTTTATGACAAATCCGGTGACTTGCAGGATGGTGTAAAAGAACTGTCCGATGGTTCCAACGACCTCCGGGATGGCGCTTACAAAGTAGCTGACGGTACTGTCACTTTAAGAGGCGGTGTCGGTTCTCTGCGGAGCGGCATCGGTACACTGCAGGAGGGCACCAAGACCCTGTTAGCAGGTACACAGAGCCTGCAGTCCGGTACTAATGATCTGAAGAATGGTCTCGGTCAGCTGACTGCACAGAATGATACTTTGAACGGCGCTGCCGGCCAGGTATTCGATACTTTGTTGAAAACTGCAGCTTCCCAGTTAACGGCTGCCGGTCTCACGCTTCCGGAAGAATTGACAATATCTAATTATGCGACCATATTAAATGCTCTGTATCAGCAAATGGAGCCTCTCTCGGATGCTGACGTTGCTCTGGGATATGTCCTCCAGCAGGCCGGACTGACGATTGAAAAATATCAGGGTATGATTCAGGCATCCCAGAGCGTATCCTCAGGTGATGCCGCACTTCAGGCAAATTTGAAAACCATTCAGGATAAAGCCACAATTCTTTCACAAGCTGCCGGCAGCATTGCTGCCTTGAAAGCTTCTCTGGATGGCTATAATCAGTTCTACACCGGTCTCCAGACTTACACCGCCGGTGTAGCATCCGCAAGTGCCGGTGCTTCCAAACTGGCTGACGGTTCCGCCCAGGTCGTTGCCGGTGCTTCCCAGTTAAAGGATGGCGCTGACAAACTGGCAGACGGAAGTAAAGAGCTGTATGATGGTGCTGATACTTTAGTAGAAGGTGCCAGAGATCTGGCCTCCGGCAGCGGCAAACTGGCTAACGGCGTAAACGAGCTTTCCGATGGAAGCGATAAGCTGATCGATGGTATCAGTCAGCTGAAGGATGGTTCCAAGGAATTAAAGGACGGCATGATCGAATACAATGACGAAGCCATCAGCAAACTGACTGATATGGATACCGATGAACTTCAGGAAGTGATCGATCGTATGAAAGCTACCTCTTCCGTATCCGAAAATTACAACTCCTTCACCGGAGACAATAACGGTATGGACAGCAGTGTGAAATTTATCTACAAGATCAACGCTGTAAAATAAAACATCACAAGCCCGTAACTTGACAAAGCCCCTCTCCTTTTCTATACTTGCAAAAGGAGAGGGGCTTTTCGCTTCCTATATTCCGCTTCCGATAGCAGAAAGGCATACAAATTCCCATGGAACAACTATTATTCAGTCTCAATGCAACGATCCCCGTATTCCTGGTCATGGTGATCGGTTATGTTTTACAGCAGCTGCATGTTACCAACGACTCTTTTGTCAAAACCCTGAATTCATTCAATTATAAAATCACCCTGCCCGTACTTTTGTTCAAGGACATGTCCACTGCAGATTTTTACAGTGTATGGGATACCGGTTACGTGCTGTTCTGCTTCTTCGTGACCCTGTTCTGCATCGTCATCACCTGGGTCGTGGCAGGCATTTTTTATAAGAACAAATCCCGCCTGGGAGAGCTTGTCCAGGCAAGCTATCGAAGCAGTGCCGCTGTCCTGGGTATCGCCTTTATCCAGAACATCTACGGGAACTCCGGCATGGCTCCCTTGATGATCGTGGGTACGGTTCCCCTGTACAATATCGCTGCCGTGCTGATCCTGTCCTTCACCGGACCGGATGCAAAAGGTTTTGACAAGAAATCTCTGATGAAATCCTTAAAAGGCATTATCACGAACCCCATCATTATCAGTATTGCCCTGGGTATGTTGTCCAGCGCCTGCCGGATCCATTATCCCGTGATCATTTCCAAGACCGTCAGCAATATTGCCGTACTGGCTACCCCTCTGGCCCTGATCGGCCTCGGTGCCGGATTCGAGGGTAAAAAAGCCTTAAAGCTTTTAGCCCCCACCGGAGTGGCAACCGTGTTAAAGCTGGTAATATGGCCCGCTCTGTTTCTGCCGCTTGCCGTGTATTTCGGCTTCACCGGAGAAAAACTGGTGGCGATCCTCATTATGCTGGGCTCTCCCACCACTGTCAGCTGCTATATCATGGCAAAAAACATGAACCACGAAGGAACTTTGACTTCCAGTGTGGTCGTAGCCACCACTTTTTTAAGTTCCATCACCCTGACGGTGTTCTTGTTCATTTTGCGAAGCTTGCAGTTGATTTAGTTATATGATGCCCACGAATTGTTCCGTGCTGCGCACTCTCACATTCTACCCAATATTCGCATATCGTGGGATTATCATCCCATTTTTCCCGCAAGGAAAATACTTGCCACTGTTCCCGCTAACGTTGCCAGCAATGCCCCCGGCAGCGTGTAGCGGGTTTTTGTTACTTTTGCTGCCAGAAAATACACGCTCATGGTGTAAAAAATAGTCTCGGTACAGCTCATGAGGATCGAAGTCAGCATCCCGGCATAAGAATCCGGCCCACAGGTCTTAAAAATATCCAGTACCAGCCCGGTTGCCGCAGAGGAAGAGAACATTTTCACAATAAGGAGCGGTATCAGCTGTGCCGGAAGTCCCACCGCCTGTGTGGCAGGTCCGATCAGATGCCCCAGCAGGTCAAAAAAGCCGGAGGTCCTGAGAATCCCCACTGCCATCATCAATCCTACCAGTGTCGGAAGGATCTCCACAACGATGCGCAGGCCCTCTTTGGCCCCTTTCAAAAAAGTCTCATAGACCTTCACCCCCGAGACCATCCCATAACCCACGATCCAGAAAATCACCATGGGAATCATAATATCTGACATGTGTGTCAATGTGTTCATCATGATCCTCACCTGTCCTTCCATTTACAGTAAATGATGGCAATGATCGTACTGAACAGTGTGGCCACCAGCGCCGGAGCAATGATCACCGCCGGATTGGCGCTGCCGTACTGGCTACGATAGGCGATCATATTGACCGGGATCAGCTGTAAGGATGAAATATTCAGAATCAGGAAGGTGCACATTTCGTTGCTGGCTGCCGTGGCCTCTGCTCCATACCGCCGATCCTCCGATCCCTGTCGTCCCTTCTCCGTCCCCTGCCCTGCCCTCTGTTTCTCCAGCTCCGCCAGCTGCTCCATGGCCTTTAATCCAGCCGGCGTGCAGGCCCAGCCAAGCCCCAGGACATTGGCAATGAGATTCGTGGTTATGTATTCCCCTACCGGGTGATCCTCCGGGAGCCTGGGGAACATGAATTTCAGAAAGGGGCGAATCCCTTTTGTCATTTTCGCGATCATTCCAGACTCCTGCGCGATCTCCATCAGTCCCATCCACAATGCCATGACCCCCGCCATGGTGATGCAGAGGCTCACGGCCTCTCTGGCACTGTCTAACGCGCCTCCCGTCAGTGCGCTCATCTGCCCGGTACAGACACCATAGATCACGCCTAACAGGATCATTCCTGCCCAGATATAGTTAAGCATCTCATAAACCGCCTGCTATTCCTTCGTTTCACTATATGCGGGCAGCGGTATGTCCTATGCGGCACAGGTCACCTTTGCACGTTGCTCCCGACGGGATGTCACATGCAAAATGAGCCTTGCGGGCAGTGCTCCCTGCCAGATTCAACGCTTCTTATCAGGTGCACTAAAATAAACCTCCCGGGAATAAAGGTCACCACGAATAAGGACAACACAACAAATCGCCGTTCAAGTAGCATTAAAAAGTCACTGGCTTCGGACTATTCGAAGCCAGTGGCTTTTTCGTTGAAAACAGGCTATCAATCTGGTACAATCTACTCACAAATGAAAGTTCTCATAATTGCACCTTATCGGAAGTTGAAGGGAGGATCACTGTGAGCGAACTTATGAAGAAACAAGAGATGACTGAGGAAGACATCAAATTGCAGTATATTACTCTGGCAATTGAGGGTGCTGGTTGGGACAAACTTAAGCAAATTAAGATGGAATATAATTTCACGGATGGTCGTGTCATCGTCCGGGGAAATGTTACAGCCAGAGGCAAGAGAAAGCGCACAGATTATTTGCTTTATTACAAGCCCAATATTCCGCTGGCTATTGTCGAGGCGAAAGATAATAAACACAGTATCCATAATGCTATTATATCACATCCTGCCCTTCCTGGCACTTTTTGTGCGGTATTGCCTTAGATTAACTTAATGACATTGCGCCGAAGCGTCCCTTTTTTCGTCCTTTATGATTCGTTTTCCGCAATGGTACGCCGCAAAAGATTCATTTCGGCTTCATAGCCGTAATCCTCTTTTTCACTGCTCTCCTTTGCCAATTCCAACGCCTGACGGCATAGATCCAAACCGGCTTTCTTTGCCCTGCGGCCGCCGATACCCAAAAGCTTGCAGCGCGCCAAGCGCATTTTGCATTTCACACTGCCCAATTTCTCGCCAGTTTCATAGCAGCGGCGCGCTTCCTTTCCGTCCTGCGCAACGACGACGCCGTTTTCATAAAAACGCCCCAACGCCCACCAGGCGCTGTCGTCATTCCCATCGGCAGCTTTGCGGTAATGGGCATACGCCTCAGACAGCTTCCCTGCCTGCTCCAAATGCCATCCCATGTTGTAATCCGCCATGGCTTCGCCCAGCTCCGCCGCGCGGCGATACCATTCCATGGCCGTTTCCAAATCCCGCGGCACGCCCCGTCCCATCGCATAACATTCGCCCAGGCTATTCATGGCAGCCGGGCAGTTCTGCTCTGCTGCTCGTTCGTACCAGCAAATTGCCTTTTTCATATCCTGTTCCACGCCTTCGCCGTGGTCGTAAAGCCAGCCGAGATCATGCATGGCATCAGCATTCCCGCCCTCGGCGGCAGCAGTATACCAACGGATCGCTTCCGTCATATTTTGTTCCACGCCTTCGCCATTGCTGTAATTCCAGCCAAGGCAGTACATGCAGTAATCACTTCCTGCCTCAGCTCCCCGCCGGTACCAGTAAAGCGCCTTTTCTTCGTTCTGTTCCACGCCTTCGCCGTACTCGTAGCAGTATGCCAGATTATTCATGGATTGCAAATTGCCACACTGTGCGCCCTGCTCATACCATTTTACGGCTTCCTGCCAATTCTGCTCCACGCCATGTCCCATTTTATAGCACCGGCCAAGATTGTACATGGCACCGCCGTTGCCGCCTTCGGCACTGCGGCGATACCAGTAAAGCGCCCTGTCTTCGTTCTGTTCCACGCCTTCGCCGCGCTCGTAGCAGCGTGCCAGATTATGCATGGATTGCAAATCGCCACACTGTGCGCCCTGCTCATACCATTTTATGGCTTCCTGCCAATTCTGCTCCACGCCATATCCCCTTTTATAGCACAAGCCCAGATTGCTCATGCTAACCGGATTGCCGCACTCCGCACCTCTGCGATACCAGGAAAAGGCCTGCTCCCAACTCTGCTCCACGCCGCAGCCCTTTTCATAGCACCAGCCCAGATCCGTCATTGCCGCGCTCACGCCACTCTCTGCCGCCTCGCGGAACCAATGCACAGCATGCTCCCAGTTTTGCTCCACTCCGTCGCCGTATTCATAGCATACGCCCAGCCAGTACATACCTTCACCGTAACGCTGATACGCCGCCGCGCGCACCCAGTGCACGGCCTCGGCAGCGTCGGCTTCCACGCCGATCCCGTCGTGGAAGGCGTGGGCGAGCAGCATCTGTCCGCGGGGCGAACCGTATTCCGCCGCCTTGCAGTATAACTCGGCAGCTTGTTTCGCGTCCGGAGCCGTGCCGATGCCGTATTCATAGCACACGCCCAAGCAGCACACCGCATTCAGGCTCCCCATTTCCACCGCCTGCTGATAAAGCCAAAAAGCCTGAACCGGATCCGCCTCCACGCCGTTTCCCTGCTCCATGCAGATGCCCAGATTGCATACGCCCCATGCGCTGCCGAGATATGCAGCTTTCCGAAAACAATCCACCATGCGCTTTTTATCCGATGCCTCTGCATCCCAAAGGGTGTTGCCTAAAGCCGTCCAATCATCTCCGGTCATATCGGCCTCGTTGGCGCGCAGCAATTTCCGGCCGCACTGCGGACAGCGCTCCGGCAGCTTTTCGCCTTCATCCCAATAATTACAGGTGTGATCCTCGCAGTGATAAATCATTGTTTCTAACTCCCTCCGCCTGCTGAAAAAAAGCAGCACGTTACACTATTTTCCATAGTATAACACGCTGCTTCAAAAAAGGAAAGACCGATCGGTCAGTCCTCGTTGCCGAAGAACTTAGTATCAGAAGAACCGCAGCTTCCAATATCTATAACTGCGGAGCGGGTATTAAGCTGACTGCAGATATCCTTGGTCATGAGTAGCTGGATTCCACCACGCATTATGTGCGTGTAGATTTTACCGCATCCGCCAGCGACCGCACTTCATCGCCGTTTTTCTCATAAGGAGTATTATCGGCACTATTCAAAAAGCCCCTGCCGCCTTGGGCGGCGCAGTTGCAAGCATAGCGTTTGTATGACAAACGCGCTTGCTGGGGTAACCCCCAGTCCCCCATGCCGCCCGCGGGCGGAAACTTCTCGGCAGCATTGCCGGAAAGTAGCATATAAAATCGGGTTTGGCAATATGGCCGAACCCGATCACAGTGGACCGCTCTAAAGCGCTTCAGACAATCTTGTCAAAAGCGGTAGACGCTGAAAACCGGGTTCGGTGAAATCTCCGAACCCGGTCAGACTTTTTGACAAAGTTGTCTAAAAGTAAGGGTTGGCAATCTTGCCAACCCTTACTTTACCAGATCATCTCCCGCACCACACGAATCAGCGTCACCACCCAGGAAAGTGCCGCAAGCCCCACCAGCACAAGGAAAATTCCGTCCGCCAGAGCGGTATGGGCCAGATACCACGGGCGGAATACTGTGATGACCAATGCTCCATACAGCAGCGGTACGGACAGCCGCAGCGTCTGCACCAGACAGATGATTCCTCCCAGCAGCGCCAGCCCCAGCGATAAAACAGCAGCCATCATGTTCCATGCCTCCTTCTTCGATTTGCGGTATGTTACCATCGGCAGACAGACTTTACAAGAGCCTGTCTGCCGATTTTTTTCGCTTTGGGTGTCAATAAGACACCCTTGACTGGACGGCGAGGGTGTCTATTGCACACCCTTGACCTTAAATCTTTTGCAGGAGTTTTTGATTCCGGGGTATTCACCACGCTGTTTTTTCGGGAGGGGTAGTGAGGGGTATCTGAAAAAGCAGAAAACCGCTTTCGGCAACATTGCCGGAAGCGTTCTGGAGGTGGTTTATGAGCAAACAGACACATCGGACCTGCGTCCGCATGAGTGTCGAAGAATATCCGCCAGATTTTGCGGAATCCCCGCGCAAAGGAAGTGGACCGGGAGGCGGCGGACAGGATACGTTTCCTGCTGGAACACATTCTTGAACAGGCCCACCATATAAACGCCCACCATGATCTGAGCCACAAGGACGGGCAGTAAACCCACGCCCGTTCGCCCCGTGCCGCACCGTGCGGCGTTCTTCCGCAATGGGCAGCGTCCCTGCCCATCCCCTCCGGCAGAGACCCCACAGGCGGCGTGTGGGCAAACTCGATAAACCAAATAACACAAGGAGAACCTATGGAGCAAAAAGCCAACATCACCATTGATAAGGATCATATCACCGTGGAGCGGATGCAGACAGCCTGCGGGCGACAGATTCGAGTCATCTCCGTGTTTCCCCGGCATGGCAGCGAAACTGTGGAGGATAAGCTGAAAGCCTTGGCGGAACTGGACTTTCGGCAGGGAAAGCTGTGCGCGTAAAGTGCTGGACATTTCAGACCGTTCGGGGTATTGTGGTGTCGCAATGCTCTGAACGGTTTGACAAAGAAAAGGAGGACTGTATGAATCAGTCAAACCAAATCAGGAAAACCGCTCTTTACTGCCGTCTCAGCCAGGACGATGGGATAGAGGGCGATTCCAACTCGATCCAAAATCAAAAAGCCATTTTGCAGAAATTCGCGGAAGATCACCATTTCCCCAGCCCCTGCTTTTATGTGGATGACGGTTTTTCGGGAGGAAACTTCCAAAGACCGGCGTTCCAGCAGATGATCTCAGACATGGAAAACGGCGAGATCGGGATCATCGTGACCAAGGATCTCAGCCGCCTCGGTAGGAACCAGCTCCACACGGGACTCTACATCGAGGAACGATTCCCCATGTTCGGCGTCCGCTACATTGCCATCAATGACAATGTGGATACCGACAGCAGCGAGAGCAATGACCTCATGCCGTTCAAGAATTTGTTTAACGAGTGGTTTATTCGGGACACCAGCCGGAAGATCCGTGCGGTGCTGAAGGCCAAAGCGGAACGGGGCGAACGGCTAGGAACCAGAGCGCCTTACGGCTACCGAAAGGACCCGGATACGAAAAACCTAATCGTGGACGAAGAGGCGGCAGCTATCGTCCGCAGGATCTTTGCCATGTGCGCCAGCGGCAACGGTCCCAGCCAAATTGCTCGCATTCTCAAGAAAGAGCAGATCCTGACGCCCACCATGTACGCCTACACCAGGTACGGCATGAATCATACTTGTCTGGACACTACGCATCCGTATAACTGGTCTGACAGCGCCATTGCCAATCTGCTGGAGAACGAAATTTATCTGGGCAACACCGTCAACATGAAGCACAGTACGAAGTCCTACAAGGACAAGCGGAGGGTCGAACATCCAAGAGAGGAATGCCTGGTCTTTGAGAACACCCATCCCGCCCTCATTACGCGGGAGGTCTGGGATATCGTACAGAGAGTCCGGAAGAACAAGCGCCGTCTGACAAAGATGGAAGAACAGAGCAAGTATTCCGGCCTTGTGTTCTGCGCCGACTGCGGCTCCAACATGGTGCTGCACCGGGCACATACCATGTCCGCCAGCTACAATCACTTTACCTGTCGCACCTACAAGAAGGATGGCGAAGCCTGTACGGGCCACTACATCCGGGAGTGTGTTCTGGACGAGATCGTACTGGAGGACCTGCGCCGGGTGACGAGCGCGGCGCGGGAACATCCGGAAAAGTTCGCCGTCTACATTGGCAGCAAGCAGTCCACCGAGCTTCAGCGGGAGATCCGCAGGCAGGAGAAAGAACTGGCAGCCATGCGGAAGCGGAAAGCAGAACTGGATGCGATCTTCAAAAAGTTGTATGAGGACAGTGTGCTGGGCCGCATCACAACAGAGCAGTTCCAGATGCTTTCCGGCAGCTACACGGAAGAACAGAACCTCATCACTGTCGGTATTCCACAGAAAGAGAGTGAGATCCAACATCTGCGGGAAACGGTGAGCGGGACGGACAGCTTCCTTGATAAGGCGAAGCGGTACACAGATATCACGGAACTGACGCCGGAGCTGCTGCGGCTGTTTATTGAGAAGATCGTGGTTCACGAGAAAGAGGTAAAGTGGTCTAAGCACGCGCCCCAGACCGTAGAGATTTATTACAACGGCATTGGCTATGTCGGCAGCGGTCAGCAGGATGTGGAAGAAGCACTGGAAGCACCGGAACCCCAGGGCACAGAGAAACCCCGGCAGGCGTCGTAAACACGATGACCTGCCGGGGTATCCCAGGAATCACTTGTTACCCCTGTGAGGGGGGAGCAAAATTCTCCGGGAGGTTTACTCTAAACTACATTTATAAGTTATATTTATTACCTTCGGATCTACAGAGTTCCCTGTGTGAACAGGCTTCTCACATGTGCCACTTCTTCTGCGGTGGCTTTCTCCGCCGGCACATAATAAGACTTCTCTCTGGCGATCTGGTACAGTTCCTCCTGGGACTGCTCACAGGCCGTACGGAACTGCTTCAGTGTCTGTTTTAACTCCTTATTCTCCGACTGGGCGATCATTCCCGCATAACGGGTCAGCTCGCCGTTGATTCCGGCCAGAGTATCTGCTACCATTGTCTTTTCCTGCATTCTGCTGCCTCCTTACTGCAAAAACTTCATAAGCTGCTGTTTGTTCTCCATCGCGCTGCGAGCACCCTTTTCAAAAAACTGTTTTACCTTCGGGTCCTCCGCTTCCTTGGCGTACTCCTGCATTTTGCAGTGGGTCGTGTCAAAACCGCCGATCAGATGGCGCAGATTCTGCAGATCTAATTCTGAAATATCACTCATGCTGTTAACCTCCTTTTTCTTATTTGCGAGGTTAGTATGCGCAGAATATTTTTTTCTATACTAGATAAAGTTTGCAAAAATAGATACCGAAATCACGGTCAAAATACCGCAGACCACGATGGACAGACTGCTCATGGCGCCTTCGATCTCACCCAGTTCCATGGCTTTTGCAGTTCCCAGCGCATGAGCACTGGTACCAATGGCAAGACCTTTGGCAATAGGATCCTCGATCTTACACAGGCGGCAGATCGTATCTGCCAGAATATTACCTAAGATTCCGGTGACAATGATGACAACTACGGTAATGGTCACAATACCACCCATTTTTTCAGAAATCCCCATACCAATAGCCGTGGTAATGGACTTCGGCAGAAGCGTTACATACTGCTCATGATTCAGACCGAACATCAGGCTTAAAGCAAAAACGCTCACCATGGCAGTCAGCACGCCGGCGAAGATTCCGCCGAAAATGGCCTTGGGATAAGTCTTTAACAGCTCCAGCTGACGATACAGAGGCACTGCCAGGCTGACCGTTGCCGGAGTCAGGAAAATGCTGATATACTGTGCGCCGTTTGCATAGGTCTCATAATCTATATGGAACAATAACAATACTGCCACGATCAGGATTACGGAGATCAGTAAGGGATTGGCAATGGCTTTTCCAGTCTTCTGTTTGATCCACAGACCGATCTCGTATGTGACCAGTGTAATGGCAATACCGAAAAAAATGGACTGACTTAATATTTCCTTCATTTATCTGTCCTCCTTATCATCTGCGGCAGCTTCCGTTCCGACCGTCTGTATGGCTGCGGCACCTTTATTTTTCTGCCCCCGGATAATATGTTGGGATACCCGGCCTGTCACGATCATGATCAGTACCGTGGATACCACCGTGATCACACAGATGGGAAGCAGCATTTCTTTTAAAGCATCCACACTTACCATGATTCCCACGGTGGCGGGCACGAACATAATGGACATGGCATCCACGAGGAAATCCGCTGCGGTCTCCACCTTTTCCAGCGGGATCAGCTTCGTGATCAGCCCCACCAGCATGATCACCAGACCATAAACGCTGGCTGCGATGGGAAGCGGGATCAGGATCTCCAGAAGCTCTGCCAGAAAGGAGATTCCCAGGATAATCGAAAATTGTTTCACATATTTCATGATATTGTCACCCTACCTGTTAACTTTAGTATTTTATTTCTTTTGTTATATAGCAACACGATATGATACCGGGGCATCATTATATTGCACACAAGCAAAAGAAGCTGCGCACTATTTTTTCAGCACGCAACTTCGTATTATACTACTCGATTTTTACTTTCACAATCAGCATTCTCTACCATTTGAGTAGACTTTTTGACCTTGCTTTCGTGAATTTTTCCCTTACATCTGGTGTCTTACCACTGCATATTCGTCATCCAGTCGGAAGTAAGGACATTCCTGCTGGGTTCCGGATAAAAAGCGGTACATTTCATCTTCATCCAGATTCACCATGCAGCAATAGCATTCATAGTCTTCGTCATATTCATAATTGACACAAGCGTCACAATTAGTCATTTTCCCTCTCTCCGCATATGCCTTTCATGGATGTATCCTACATTATCCTCATATGCTTTTGTCTGTTTTGCTTCGGTTTCATTATGGTATTTTCACTGTTTCATGAGTTGCCATGCAAGTACTGATAGATTTCCCGTTTTCCGACACCCCTGTCTTTTGCCACCTGCTTCATGGCGGATTTATTATCCATGCCCTGCTCTTCGTAATAAGCCATATGTTCTTCAATGCTCATGGATTCCCAGGATGCGATCTCTTCCTGTCGTTTCTCTTTCGGACTTTTCCCTTCCACTACCAGGACATATTCCCCGCGGGGCTCCTCTGTCTTGTAGTAATCCAACGCCTTTTCCAAAGTGGTGGGGAATACGGTCTCGAACTTCTTGGTCAGTTCACGGCACAACGTGATCCGCCGCTCCCCCAGTGCCGCATACAGTTCCTCCAGTGTCCGGATCAGATGATGGGGAGCTTCATAGAGGATCATGGTACGGCTCTCGGTCTTCAGTTCCTCCAGGATCATTTTCTTTTCCTTTTTATCTGCAGGCAGAAATCCTTCAAAGCAAAACCTTCTCGTACTGAGTCCCGACAAAGTCAGCGCCGTAATGCATGCTGCCGGACCCGGCAGAGAAGTGACGGGAACGCTCTGCTCCTGGCACATCCGCACCAGTACTTCACCGGGATCGGAGATCGCCGGGGTACCGGCATCAGTGATCAACGCAATGTTCTGTCCGTTTAACAGCTGTCCTACCAGCTGGTGCGCTTTTTCTACTTTATTGTACTCGTGGTAACTGGTCATAGGTGTGTGGATGTCGAAATGATTCAGCAGCTTGATACTGTTACGGGTATCCTCCGCCGCGATCACATCCACCGTCTGCAGGGTCTCCACCACCCGCGGTGTCATATCACCCAGATTTCCGATAGGCGTCGCACACAAATATAAAGTTCCGGGCATGAGCTCCTGCCTCCTTTCCAAATCACTTTCCCTTTTTAATATCCATATATATCATATATTTCCGGCATATATACTCCCGGCGCCTGATACACGATCAGTGGCTTTTCCACGGTCATGCGTGATCTGCCGCCTCGCACCGCCTCGATGAGCACCATATTGGGCTCCTTGTCGATATAGGGATATACCAGCTGCATCCGTTTCGGCTCCAGCTTGTATTTTACCAGCATGGTCATGATCTCCGCCAGCCGAAAAGGGCGATGTACCATGTAAAAATGTCCGCCGGGCTTTAACAGTTTTGCTGTCCTGCTGACCACATCCTCCAGCGTGCAGAGCACTTCGTGTCTGGCGATTGCTTTTGGTTCCTCCGGGTTCGTCAATCCATGCTGTCCGATCATATACGGAGGATTGCAGGTAATACAGTCAAAGGAAGCAGCCGGGAAAATCTGGTCTGCTTCCTTGATGTCTCCTGTCACGATGTCAATGCGATTCTGCAGGTCATTCAGTGCCACGCTGCGTCTCGCCATATCTGCGCTCTCCTCCTGGATTTCCAGTCCGGTGAGATGAGAACAGTGGTATTTTGCCTCCATCAGAAGCGGGATGATCCCGGTGCCTGTGCCAAGGTCAAGCATCGTATCCCTTTCTCTGGCATGGGCAAATCCTGTCAGAAGCACCGCATCCATACCGAAACAAAATTTCTCCCGATTCTGTATGATCTGATAACCGTTCCGCTGAAGGTCATCAATTCGTTCTTTATCCCTCAGTTCAACCTTCATTCGTGTTCTCCGGTTTTCTTCCGTTACCGTTATTACCGTTGTTGCCGTCTCTTCTGCCGCCGTGTCTCGGTCGTCTGCGGAAGGAATTGTCCCTCTGAGTTCTGCGCTCGCCTTCCTGACCGTTACCACCTTCCTGTTGTGTCTGGCTGGCGGGACGGAACTGATCTGCTCTCTGTGCATTGTCCCTTACCTGGTCCGGACGGTTCTGGGGACGGTTCTCGCGGCGTCTGTCACCTCGATTATTATCCCTGCGGTTCTCACTTTTGTTGCCATTGTCACCACCACGGTTGTCATTGCGGTTCTGATTCTCGCCGTTACGGTTATTTTCCCCGCGGTTATTATTTCTGCGGTTGTCGTCCCTGCGTCCGTCGCGTCTGCGGTTTTCTCCACGGTTGTCACCACGATTCTCTCCGTCAGTTCTCTGCTCTCTGCGGTCCTGACGCTGCTCCGCACGTTTTTCTGCGCGTTCTTCCGCTTCTTCCTTCTCCTCGATCTCCTCTAACTTCTCGAGTTCCTTCTGTTCTTCCTTAGACAGTTCCTGACCGCCCTTTTTGCCGCGGCGTCTCTTGAATTGTAACGTGTCTGCCGCGTACTCCTTCAGTTCCTTCTCGTCGCCGACTTCTACCAGCACCTTGACCAGCTGGCGCAGTACGTTGACGCTCTGTACCTCGCCGTGCAGTCCGTCTGCCGTCTGGACATAGTCACCCACACTGGGAAGCTTGCGGTTCAGTTCCTCGTAAGTGTCTTCCTCATTTTTCAGACAGCACATCAGTCTGCCGCAGACTCCGGAGATCTTCGTCGGATTCAGGGACAGATTCTGCTCCTTCGCCATCTTGATGGATACCGGTACGAAATCCGACAGATAGCTGTGGCAGCACAGAGGCCTTCCACAGATGCCGATACCACCGCGGATCTTTGTCTCATCACGGACACCAATCTGACGCAGCTCGATACGGGTCTTGAACACACTTGCCAGATCCTTTACCAGTTCACGGAAGTCGATACGTCCGTCTGCTGTAAAATAGAATAATACCTTATTGTTATCAAACGTATACTCCGCATCGATCAGCTTCATTTCCAGACCGTGCTTTAAAATCTTCTCCTTACAGATCTTGAAGGCTTCCTTTTCTTTTTCTTTGTTGGCAGCCTCCTGCTCGATATCTCTCTCTCCGGCGATCCGCATCACAGGCTTCAGCGGCTGGATTACCTTGTCATCCTCCACTTCATGCACTCCCGCAACGACCGTGCCGAACTCAATACCTCTGGCGGTCTCCACGATCACGTGGTCGCCTCTCTTTATCTCAAGCTGCAGCGGATCGAAGAAATATACCTTGCCCGCTGTACGAAATCTTACACCAATTACTTTTGTCATATCTATCTACCTCACTGATGCCGTTGGCATCTTCTAATAAATTAAAATAACGTAGCTATTCAGCACCCCATCGCAAAATAGCAGCTGCCTGCGCGAAATGCGCCTGCAACTGCTATTTTATCATATCTTTTCGAAAATGACTACTCTATTTCTTCTATCGCTTACCGCTTTAGGATCTGAGTTCCACGCCCAGCTTGTTGTTCAGATTCTTCAAGATCTTCTTCACGTAGCCGTCCACTGCCTCTGTGGTGAATTCCTCGTCCTTCGGAGCGAAGGTCACGGTGAAGGCCATGGACTTCTTCTCGGGTCCCACCTGTAATCCCTCATAGACATCGAAGAGTTCTACGGACTCCACGAAGCTGCTGGCTTCCGCGATGGCCTTCTCTACCTCGCCACAGGTAACGGACTTGCTCATTACCAGTGCCAGGTCTCTGGTCTCCTTGGCGAACCTGGAGATCGGTGCGAAGGTAGGAACCTTGCCGTATACGGGACGCAGGGCTTTCAGATCGATCTCTGCGATGTATGCGGATTCACGCATATCTTCTTCCTTCTGGATCTCGTAGGTCAGCTGACCCAGGTAGCCAATCTCTTCGCCGTTGTACAGAATCTTTGCAGTACGATAAGGATGCAGGAAGGTCTTCTTGTCCTCTACATATTCGAAATCAATGAACAGTGTCTCTGCTACGATGTCTACCAGACCTTTCAGGGTGAAGAAATTCTCTTCCTTACCCCAGATACCGATGCAGATGGTCTCTCTCTCATCGGGATACTCGGTCAAAGGCAGATCCTTAGGGATGAATTTATTGCCGATCTCGTATACTCTGCCTTCCAGACAGCCGTTCTTCTGATTACGGGCGATGGCATGGATCATCTGAGGTGCCAAAGTGGTACGCATCAGGGACAGATCCTCGTTGATCGGGTTGATCAGGCGGATTGCCTTTCTCTCCGGTGCATCCTCAGGCAGGCCTAACAGATTCAGATCGGAAGGAGAGAAGAAGGAATAATGTACACCCTCAAATGCGCCCTGTGCACATAATGCTCTCTTGATCTTAAGCTCGGTCTTCTGTTTGGTATTCATGCCGCCGCTGGTTACAGCTGCTGCCGCGAGAAAGGTCGGTGTTACGTGGTCGTAACCGTACATACGGATCACTTCCTCTGCAATATCGGGATAGGATTCCATATCTTCACGATATGCGGGTACCTGAATGGTCAGTTCGTCACCGTTAATTACGGGCTGGAAGTTCAGGGATTTTAAGATTCTCTCAATATCAGCGGTAGGTACTTCAATACCCAGTACACCATTTACTTTCTTGATGCTTGCCTTCATCTCGGCAGGCTCGATGGAGTTGCCGGTGCTGACTTCTACGTGAGTAGAGGATACTTTACCGCAGCCCAGCTCCTCGATCAGATGCAGTGCTCTCTTGCTGGCCATAACGGTAGCATACTCATCCACACCCTTGGCATATCTCTGGGAGGAATCGGAAGACTGTCCCAGTGCTCTGGAGCTCTTGCGGATATTGTCTCTTGCAAATTTTGCGGACTCGAAGATGACAGCCTCTGTGGTGTCGCGGATCTCGGAGTTCAAACCACCCATGATACCGGCTAAAGCTACAGGCTTTACGCCATCGCAGATAACGAGGTTATTTTCGTTTAATTCAAACTCTTTTTCATCCAGGGTCATGATCTTTTCTTTGTCATGAGCGCGTCTTACATGAATGGCATTGCCTTCAATGTAAGAAGAGTCAAATGCGTGCATGGGCTGACCCAGCTCTTTTAAGATATAGTTCGTGATATCTACCACGTTGGAGATAGATCCGATGCCTACCAGTGCCAGACGTCTCTTCATCCATGCGGGGGATTCGCCGATTTTCACATCAGTTACATAGTGTGCGATATATCTGGGGCACAGATCCGGAGCATCCACGGTTACGGTAAATCCGTCCTTGGTAATGCCGCTCTCAGTATAATCCAGTGCCGGAGTCTTCACAGGCTTATTCAGGATCGCCGCTACTTCTCTGGCAATACCGAAGATGCTCTCGCAGTCCGGTCTGTTGGCGGTAATGGCAATGTCGAAGATCCAGTCATCCAACTGTAACAGGGGCTTTACGTCCGCACCGACCTCAGCATCCTCCGGCAGTACCAGCAGTCCGTTGTAGCCAGCGCCGGGATACAGATCCTCGTTCAGTCCCAGCTCGGTACCGGAACACAGCATACCGCAGGACTCATAGCCACGAAGCTTGCCTTTTTTGATCTTCATGGTACCTTCGATGGTCACATGATCTTTTGCGGTAGCATATACCTGGGCACCTTCCAGTGCTACAGGGTATTTGCCGCCTGCGTGTACGTTATCTGCACCACAGCAGATCTGCAGGGGCTCTGCGCCTCCTACGTTTACCTTACATACATGTAAGTGGGTCTCAGGGATCGGCTCACACTCTTCTACCAGACCTACGACCACACCACTGATATCCTTGCCTACTTCATAGGATTCCTCTACCTCAAATCCGCAGGAAAATAACTTTTCCTCCAGTTCCTTGGCTTCTACATCAATATCTACATATTCTTTTAACCAACTAAGTGGTACTAACATATCTTTTACCTCCTTCGGCGTCGTCTTTTACGACGTCCTCTCGTACTATTCCTTGCATTGCTACTGTTCTAAAATCATATTTCCGTGATCTTAGTCATCATTGATCTGATCCAGTACTCTCATATCAGATTGATATAACAGTTTGATATTGTTAATACCGTACTTTAACATTGCCAGACGCTCAATACCGATACCGAATGCCAGTCCACTGTATTCCTCGGAATCAATGCCACAGTTCTCCAGTACCTTCTTATTCACGATACCGGCACCCAGTACTTCGATCCAGCCGGTACCCTTGCACAGACGACAGCCACAGCCTCCGCAGGCGAAGCAGCTGACATCCACCTCTACGGAAGGCTCGGTGAACGGGAAGTAAGAAGGACGCAGTCTTGTGGTGGTTCCTTCACCGAAGATTTTCTGTACCAGTACTTCCAGCATACCCTTCAGGTCGCACAGAGTGATGGTCTTGTCTACTACGAGACCTTCCATCTGGGTAAACATGGGAGAATGGGTCGCATCATCATCGGAACGGAATACTTTACCGGGGCTCAGGATCTTGATGGGAGGCTTCTGGCTCTCCATAACGTGTACCTGACCTGCAGAGGTCTGGGTTCTAAGCAGAAATTCCGGAGACAGGTAGAAGGTATCCTGCATGTCTCTTGCGGGGTGATCCTGCGGGGTATTCAGTGCGGTGAAGTTGTAATAATCGGTCTCGATCTCAGTACCTTCATATACGCTGAAGCCCATGGATGCGAAAATGTCGATTAACTGGTTACGCACCTGAGTTACAGGATGCAGATTACCGGTCTTACGGCTCTTTGCCGGCATGGAGATATCGATCTTCTCACTCTCGTAGCGCAGCTCCATCTCTTTTTCTTTTAACTTCGTATTCAGCTCGTCAAAATGCTCGCTGGCCCAGTTCTTCAGTTCATTGACTTTCTTACCGAAGTCAGCTTTCTCTTCCTTGGGTACGGAACCCATCTGCTTCATCAGACCGCCGATAATACCGTTCTTGTCCAGAATGGTCTTCTTGTACTCGTAGACACCCTTGGTATTCTCAATCTTTTCCAGTTGTTCCCGGATGTCGGCTTTGATCTGTTCGACTTTTTCATTCAATTCGTTTAAATCTGCCATCTTACTCCTCATTTCTGTGTGAATGATTCACACGTATTTTTACTTGTGCCTGGGGAAATTTATATACAAGAAAACCGCGCATACAACTTCACCCCATTGGGACGAATTTATATCCGCGGTACCACCCAAATTCCTTATGTGAAAAATGAAATAATGTTTACATTCACGATAAGACTCTTAACTCACGTAACGAGTGAGGAAACGTCATACCCTACCAAATCCATGACCTCTGCTCTCGAATTCTTCCGGTATGCGGCTCGCGTGGGAATTTCGATTCTGCTTGAACCTCAGGAAGCTTTTCAGCCGGTGGGCTTCCCTCTCTGTCAGGAAAATAGAATCTTACTGTGCACGTTCATTGCCTTTACTTTGATATGATAATACCGAAATAGCGGAAATGTCAAGGTATTTAGTTCTCAAATTTCCGTATAATACTTCATTTTTTTCATATCACTAACTCTACCTTATTAGATAATCGTTTGAAATAAATAAAAGAATACTTCTCCTAAAGTCTGGCAGAAGAACTCTTTAAGAGAAGTATTTCCTTTTAAATTACGTTTTATAAAAGTTCAAGGCTAACCTTCTATTTCGTTAATAGGTATTTTTAACAAAAAATGTTCCTGAGAGTTCTCACAGGCAATATAAATCAAATTCTTTTGCGAATCCACAAATCCATGCGGATAAAAGAACGGTTCATCAACCTTTGTCAATGGGATTTTTTTATTCCATGTCCTTGTTCCATCACTACTTACCCACATTTCCAATGGTTTTCTTTTGTTCCAGTCGCAAAATTCCTGACACATGGTAGGATTATGTATTAATAATATGTTATTTCCTGATTTCAGCAAGGTAATTTTTGATGCTGGATTTGGAATATCTGTTTTTTCCGGTTTGCTCCATGTTTTCCCGTAATCATCACTAAAAGAACGATAAAGATATCCCGTGAATTCTGCCCTCATAAGCATAACCAGCTTACCGTTTTCATACTCCGCAATATTATTTTCCCAAAGCGGTGTCTGTGCCTTCAAGTATCCTTCTATGTGAAAGCTTTTGCCATTGTCTTCTGTTCGCAGCACGCCGCATCGAAATGGCCAATTTTCATCAATACCATCATTTGGTACGGAATGAAGTTTCCAATCCCATGCTCCACAGCATTCCTGCCAATATATCGGAAATACCCATGCTCCATTGCTAAGCACAATTCCTTGTCTGACACTTCCACTTATAATTCCATTCGGAAGAGACTGTGGCTCTGACCAGGTTTCTCCGTTATCAGTGCTAAACGAACGATATAAAATCAGTTCTCTATATCTTGACGGAGCATAATACGTCATCAAAAAGAGGCACACTGTATTGTCGTGGCAAAACAGTTCTGTTGCCCACACGGCACGTTCACTATGTTGAAAAATTATTTCCGGTGCACTCCATGTACAGCCATCATCTTTGCTTCGGCTGATAATTACCAGATTTTGATTCGCCGGTTCTGTCTTACCTCCACTTAAGCAGACACATACTAAATCACCGTTTGGCATGCGCCTCAAAAGAGGTTCTCTTGCATACTCAAAGTCTGGTTTTGCTCTCAATATTAAATTAGCCGTGTAATTAAAAGGGTCTCTATTATTTGTCATATCTCTCTATTCCTTTACCGCACCTACAGTAATACCTTTTGTGAAGTACTTCTGAAAAAACGGAAAAACAATGATAACCGGTAATGCACCGATAAATGCCATTGCCATCCTGACCGTTCCTGACGGCACATTCGCTATAATGGAATTAACATCTGATGTAGCTGACATATTTTGTGAAAGGAACTGTAGGTCTGTCATTATTTTATTTAAAAAATTTTGTAAGGTATAATAATTAACATCCGTAACAAACAGCAATCCATTATACCAGTCATTCCAATAGCCAACTCCAACCAGAAGTCCTATAGTAGCTAAAATAGGTTTTGATATCGGCAGTACAACATTTCGAAAAATAGATATTTCTCCCGCTCCATCAATACGTGCCGCTTCCAACAGCACTTCCGGAATGTTTTCATTAAAAAATGTTCTTACCAGTAATACATTAAAACCATTCACCAATAAATGGGGAAAGAGTAATGCCCACATTGTATTTTTAATATGGAAAATTTGTGTATACATCAAATATGTTGGCACCATTCCACCATTAAACAACATTGTAAAAAAAACAAAAAGCATGATCAGCTTTCGTCCAACCAGTTCTTTACGTGAAATGGTATATGCCAAAAGTACGGTTACCATTATCCCTAAAGCAGTCCCCATAAAAGTAACTAAAATTGAATTTAGAAAGGATTTCGAAATTACCGTTCCTTGTTTAATCAGAAATTCATACGCTTCTAAACTCCATTTTTGGGGAAAATATGTATATCCGTATAAATTCAAAACATCATTATCTGTAAAGGATGCCACTGCCATCAAAACCACAGGAGCAATGCACATAAATGAAATGATTCCTAGCACGACATATGCCACAATAATCACTATACTATTTCGTTCTTTTTGTTTCCTCATAACTCCACTCCTTTAGAACAAAGCATTTGAAGGACTAATTTTCCGAACCAGAAGGTTAGTTAAAAACACCAGAATAAATCCAACAATTGATTGATATACTCCTGCTGCTGATGCCATTCCCACATCACCCAGCTGAATGAGAGATCGATACACATAGGTATCAATTGTGTTTGTCACGCTAAACAGTGCTCCGGAGTTCTGCGGAACCTGATAAAACAATCCGAAATCTGAATAGAACACTTTACCAACAGCAAGCAAAACCATCATTATAATTGTAGGTTTTAAAAATGGAAGGGTAATATACCAGATTTGCTTCATCTTTCCCGCACCATCTAATTCTGCTGCCTCATAATAATCCTTGCCGATTGAAATGACACTTGCATAATAAATAATTGCAAGAAATCCAAAATTCTTTAATGTATTTACAAATAAAAGAATAAAAGGCCAATACTTCGGTTGACTATACCACTCAATGGTATTCATTCCCAGTTTGGTAAGAATTTGTGTATTGACAAATCCAAGATCATTTCCCAGAAAAGCATAAACCAGATATCCCACAATAATAATTGATAAAAGATATGGAAGTAATATGACTGTCTGGAAAAACTTAATGTGTATGCCCTTACGAATTTCATTCAACAGTATAGCTATTGTAAGTGCAACCAGTGTATTCAAAACTATAAATGCTAAATTATAAAGAAGTGTATTTCTGGTAATAATCAATGAAGTTGAAGTGCTAAATAAATATTTAAAATTGTTAACACCATTCCACGGACTTCCCCAAATACCATCTCTATAATTAAATTCTTTAAATGCAACCACAAGCCCAGTCATTGGTAAATAGTTATTTATCAATAAATATAAAATTCCCGGTAAGGCCATTAAATATAATGGCAGCTGCCGTTTCATTTTTTTCAGTTTTTGCTTTTTCATCAATAAATCACCTTCCTAATTTAGAGACAATAAGACACGGTTTATTTTATTAACAGATGTCGATACTGACGAAATCACAATAAACCGTGTCTTGCTTCCATACTGCTTACTTCTCAGCCACCCAACTGTCCAACTGTCTCTGTTTCTCTGCAATCACCTTTTCAATACCAGCCTCACGCAGAGCCTGTATAAATTTAGGCAAATATTCTTCCGGATCTAATTCACCATTTTCCAAACCAAGTCGATATTCTGCTAATACACTATCCAAAGCAGCAATTTCTGACTTAACTGAAGAGGAATCAAATATAAAACCAATTGCCTGCGACTGAATTGCATTTTCATTGAAAGCCTTCATCTCATCATAATAATTATCATTTTCTACTGTTTCCCATGCATAAGAAATAAGCTGATTACCAAACGACCATCCCTGGTTAAGCCCATATCCATCATTTTCAGAGGTAACACCTTCCGGGTAAGTAATTAAAGTGTTGGTACCTTTCACACGTTCATAATGTACACCCTCAATACCCCAATCAATAATATTAAGCACATCCGGATCTGAATACAGCAAATTCAGAAACTTTAATACAGGGATCTCATCTTCACATGTAATAGGAATAGCCATAACAACTCCATTAATGGAATCCGTTGTAGCAACGGCCTGTGACATACGCGCATCCAGGGTAGGAATCCCTGTTGAATTCTGTACATCTACATAGCCGCCCGGCTTTTTATCTCCCATGTAGGAGAATAGTCTTCCTGACTTATATAAGCCCATACCCGTATCCGGGTTGATAGAACCATCACTTAAAATCCAGCCCTTATTGTACCAATCACGAATATAATTCAGCGTATCTTTATACCATTCGGTTTCATACAAATTTACCAACTGATAGTCATTTTCGCCGCAATTCATCAGAACCCCATAGTAATCGCCCATCTTATCAAATGAAGCAAATCCGGATTCCAGTATACTTTTTCCATTATCCTGAGAAGACGTCATAACCATACCCGGTTCCTTCTCAGAAACAATTGCAAATAATTCCGCCAGATCATCTGTATTGGAAATATTTTCTCCCATTTCTACCAGGTCATATTTCTCCAGAATCTCTTTGTTCAAAGAAATTCCTCTTGCCTGTGCCATATCTTTATTTACCGGCAGACCGTATATTTTGTCCCCAACTGTTGATGCTTTCAGATAATCCCCTAAAGCATTGACTACCCCAGGTGCATATTCCTGCAGTGTATCCTGTGCAATCGGCAGAAGCTTATTCTGATTAATCGCAGAAGTGAAATCACCACCAAACATAATATATAAATCTAACTTTTCATTACCAGAAACCATTAGGTTTATTTGCTGGTTATAAGTACCAAGGCTTAATGGCACGAGTTCTACCTCTACATTAATCTTTTTACGAGTCTGTTCATTTACTGTCTCTTATACACATCTGACGCTGCCGACGAACTCTAGGGTGTAGATC
>ERZ1027266.271-NODE-271-length-37048-cov-8.878382_pt1 | contig 37048 bp, 30 predicted proteins | sample MGYA00519257_ERZ1027266 | MGnify/ENA primary metagenome ERZ1027266 (study PRJEB26926, sample SAMN06164683) | human gut metagenome | biome: ENVO:00009003; feature: ENVO:2100002; material: ENVO:00002003 | host: Homo sapiens | place: USA | collected 2012 ... | reverse complement strand
CGCGAGCTGGGTTCAGAACGTCGTGAGACAGTTCGGTCCCTATCTGTCGTGGGCGAAGGATATTTGAAAGGAGCTGTCCCTAGTACGAGAGGACCGGGATGGACGCACCTCTGGTGCACCAGTTGTCACGCCAGTGGCACAGCTGGGCAGCTAAGTGCGGATCGGATAAACGCTGAAAGCATCTAAGCGTGAAGCCGTCCTTAAGATAAGATATCCCACTTTTAAGTTAAGACCCCTTGTAGACTACGAGGTTGATAGGTCTAAGGTGTAAGTTGTGTGAGCAATTTAGCCAGCAGATACTAATCGGTCGAGGGCTTAAACCTAATGAGAATATATGTTTTGTTTTTGGTTCGTTATTCAATTTTGAGGGAATATCCCTTAAAAGTCGGTGTTGATTGTGATGAGGTTCCACCTGTTCCCATTCCGAACACAGTAGTTAAGCTCATTTACGTCGAAAATACTTGGCGGGTGACTGCCTGGGAAGATAGATAGATGCCGACATAAAGAAGAAAGCACAGTTCCTGTGCTTTCTTTATATATTCCTCCTTAGCTCAGTCGGTAGAGCGCGTGACTGTTAATCACGATGCCGTTGGTTCAAGTCCAACAGGGGGAGCCATTCAAGCACTGCTCAGGCAGTGCTTTTTTGTTGTCCGAAACGCTTAACACTGAGCTGCGAAGTCGGTGGCAAAGGCTGAGAAGCGCCGCCGGTGGCGGAAGAAGCAAACAGGGTTTGGCGCAGCGGTCGGCTTTTTGCGAGAATACGAGCAGAAAAAGACGGGAACCGCAAGTGGAAGCGTGACTGTTAATCACGATGCCGTTGGTTCAAGCGGGGCAGGGGGATCCAAGCAAATTTTAAGGCGAACTAAAATCGAGGACAGAGAGTAATGTTTGTTTCACTCTTTTCCTTGGCGTTAGGTCGCCTTAAATCGTTATTTAGGGCTTTTCATCGCTGTTACAATTAAGAGTAGTTTATATTGCAGGGAAGCCTTTTTTTGTTGCCACTAAATCCAAATGAGGTGTGATCTATATGCCCAAAACTGAATTTGACTATTATTACGGCGTTGAAGCCGAGCAATTTACCTTTGTCCGAGTGCCGAAGGTGCTTTTCACTGACAAGGAACATTTCGGTGGTTTATCCAATGAAGCAAAGCTGCTGTACGGACTGTTGCTTGAACGAATGAGCCTTAGCAGGAAGAACAACTGGATAGATAAGCACAATAGGGTGTATATCATTTTCCTCCCTGTTGAAGAAATTGAGGAAAGCCTTGATGTAGGACACGAAAAGGCTCTCAATCTTCTCAAAGAGCTTGATGACCAGTCAGGCATCGGGCTTGTTAAAAAGAAATGCCGAGGTTTGGGACTGCCGTCAATTTTGTATGTGAAGAACTTCATTGTTAAAGGTGAGCAGAATACCGATCGTGTTCCGACATCAAGAAGTACGGAAAACGAATTTCAAGAATTCGGAAAAACAGATTTCAAGAAGTCCGAAAATCAGACTTCTGAAAATCCGAAAAACAGACTTCTTGAAGTCCGAAAATCGGACTCTAATAATATTGATATAAATAATACTGATATGAGTTATACTTACGATCAATCTATCGATCGGTCACAGGCAGGCATTCAAAATTTCTCGCCCGGAGCTGACGGATTGATTGACGCGATAGAAAGAAGTACGGTTGAGGAAAAAGTTAAGAAACAGATCGACTATGACTGCCTTATCTCTCACCCCGACAGCTCTGTTGTCCAAATGGCAGAAGAAATTAAAGATCTCATGGTCGATGTTCTCTGCGGAGAGCGAAGTGTGGTATCGGAGGGAAAACGTGTTTCGGAAGAAACGGCAAAGGCAGCTTATAGGAAAATTACTTTCGATCACGTTCAGTATGTGATGAAAAGTCTTGTCAGCTATTCCGACAAAATCAGCAGGATTGACCGTTTCCTGACAGCTTCTTTGTTCAACTCGGTTTACACGCTGAAAAATTCAACGTTTGCAGGGTTTGAATATGATTGCGTATGAAGATGCTTTAGGCAGAAAAAATTCACAGCACTTGTTGGCGTACTGTGAATATATGCCCCCGATAAATTGGAAGTAGTCAATGCCTTTTAAATAAACGCTCTTTAAAAGCTCTTATTCTATGCCCATAACGACTTGTAAAGATGATACCGCATAAAATCATTCCGATTGCGGCACCTTCGGCAAATGCTGACACTGCATTTAGAGCTGTATCATTACTTAGCTCTGTATGGCTAATCAAACTTGCCACAAACCAAAATACTGCACCTGTCTGTAAAAGTAAGCGTACACGCTTTGTATATTGTTCTGTTCCCATATTCATGTACTCTGCTGCTTTTATTACTGTTTCTTTTGTTTTTTTATCCATATTCTCGCTCTTCCTTTCTCCATCAATGAGTTCTCGAATATCTACCTCATAGAAATCTGCAAGTTCAATGAGAATATCTATATCCGGCATATTGTTTCCGTTTTCCCATCGTGAAACAGTGCGTGAAGAAACACAGAAATGCTCTGCCAGTTGTTCTTGAGTCAACCCTTTGTTCTTGCGAAGATATTTAAGAAATTCACCTATTTTTTGCTGATTCATTAACGTTTCTCCTTTCACAATAATTATAACAGAGCTTCATAATAAATACCATGACACAAAGCGAGAATTGTTGCAATTTATGGGTAGACATATCATGTCTGCTGGAATTTAATTGGTAAATTCCGATTTGTAGGGCAGGTTAACCACCCTTATAAATCCATTATATCACGCAATACCACTTTTTTTCAACCACTTTTCCTATCAAATTGCCATTGGGCTGACATCATAAACCGCATAAAAAAGAGCCTTGCGGCTCGGGGAATATAGGAAAAGGGGCAACCGTGAGGGGTGCTCCTTTAGTGTGTTAAACTGCTCGATAAATGGGAAGTTAATTAATGGATGCCATTTTATCAGTCGGCCATGATCTCCTAAGAGCCACATAGGAGATTAAAAAGTTTGCAAGCCAGCCAACCGGTACCGCAAGCCAGACAAAGGCAATGCCGAAACGTGGTGCACAGATTAGGGCAACGGACAGACGAATCGCAAGATTCACTATGTTTGCAATGAGGAACGGACGCATAATTCCGAGACCGCGAAGAACTCCATCGGTTGCCATCTTGATACCCATGAAGATGAAAAAGTAACCAAGCCATCTCATATAATCACCAGACACCTGATAGGCCAACGCCGTTCCGTCTTTTCCCAAGAACAGCGAGGAAATCTGCGTGTGCAGCGCTTCAATGACCACAAACGCAATGGCTACAAAGCACAGATCCAGCACCAGTGCAGCGTGGTACCCTTTTTTGATGCGTTGGGGCTTGCCTGCGCCAAGGTTTTGGGAAACAAACGGCGAAACCGCATTGCCGATGGAGACAAAAATCAAAGAGAACACATTCTCTACTCGCATCGTCGCCGAATAGCCTGCCAGCGCCTGTGTGCCGAATGGATTTACAACTGCCTGCACAATCAGCATACCGATGGACACCGTAGACTGCTGAAGAATCGACGGCACGGCAATTTGCAGCATGGATTGCAGCCCCTGCCAGTCAAATCGTTGAAATGGGCTCTCGTATCGCCGCATCCGATGAAGAAAAATCAGAAGGGAAAATACGGCGGAAATGCCTTGGGCAATCAAGGTTGCAAGAGCGGCACCGAACACGCCCAGACCAAGCCCAGCAACCATCCAAAGGTCCATAAGAATATTCAGGACAGAAGAAAAAATCAGGAGTGCCAAGGGAATTCTTGATTCACCGATGGAGGTGAACATGTTGGAGAGAATGTTATACATAAATAAGAACGGAAAGCCCGCAAAATAGACCCGCAGATACAGCACCGCCTCATCCAGAATGTCGGGAGGGGTTTGCAAACCCCGCATCATCGGGAGGGAAAAGCATAAGCCAAAAACGCCAAGGACAATGCTCAGAATCAAAAAGCTGAGCAAGGACGTTGACACAATGGTTTTCATTTTGCCATATTCTTTGGCACCGAAATAGCGGCTCACCAGCACACCGGCACCTACGCCGGCTCCCAGTGCCACACAAATGAACACATTGGTCAATGCTGCACAGGCACCGACAGCTGCAAGTGCGGAAGAACCAACAAACTGGCCGACAATAATGGAGTCGGCCATATTGTATATTTGCTGAAAAAAACTTCCAAGAATCATTGGCATTGCAAAAACCGTCAACGCTTTGAGGGGCGCATCGGTGATCAAATACTCATCTTTCGACATTCTCATATTCCTCCATGGTATCTTGTATCGTGGTATCCCATTCACTTACCTTCTCAAATTCCGAGTTGTTGAACTGAGCCGAGTATACCACACTCTTCCCACAAATACTACCGCACAAAAAACTCCCATGCTCACATCGGAAGATGCTGTGCATGGGAGTTTTTGCTGCGCCTGTTACGGCGTATTGTTACTTATTGAAGGTCTCCTCGTTCAGCAGGCCCTCGCTCTTGGCAACGCAGATGCTGGCAACTGCATCACCCACCACGTTCAGGGAGGTGACCAGCATCTCGATGGGGCGGTTGATGGCCAGGATCAGGGAGTAGGCCAGCAGAGCGCCGTCGTTGACGAAGCCCATGCCGGACAGGATGGTAAACAGGATGACAGCCCCAGCGCCGGGAGCGGCGGGGGTGCCCACAGATGCCAGCAGGGCCAGCAGGGCGACCACGACCAGCTGGCCGGGGGTGACGGTGTAACCGGCACAGCCTGCAATGAACACGGTGGCAATGACCTGCATGATGGCGGTGCCGTCCATGTTGATGGTCATGCCCAGCGGCAGGACGAAGGAAGCAATGCTCTCATCCACGCCGAACTCTTCCTCGCACACCTTGATGTTCAGGGGCAGGGTGGCGGCGCTGGAGGAGGTGGAGAAGCCAAACACTGCCACGTTGGCGATCTTGCGGATGAAGGTGAAAGGGTCCAGCTTGGCACCCAGTGCAATGACCAGCGGGTAGGCAATGATCAGGAAGGCCAGCAGCAGGACCACCGTGACCACCACATAGACCAGCGCGGGCTTAAGGTAATCGATGCCGTAGATGGCGAAGGTACGGGTCAGCAGCACAAAGACTGCAAAGGGAGCAAAGTTGCTGACGATGAAGTTCAGGAACACGACCACCACATCGTTGACCTCGCCCAGCAGGCGGCGCAGGGTCGCGGTGCGGCTCTCGCCCAGGGTGTTCATGCTCAGGCCGATGGCCACTGCCAGGAACACGCTGGAAAGCACAGCGCCATTGCTGCCAAAGGCAGTGATGATGTTGGAGGGGATGATGTTCAGCACCACGTTCAGGGGGTTGGAACCGGTGGAACCGCTGGCTTCTGCCAGACCCTCGATGCGGGTGTTGAACAGGCCCATGGAGTAGGTGCCGTAGCCCACACAGCCTGCCAGCAGCAGCGCCAGGAAGGAGCACAGCAGGAACCAGAACAGGGTCTTTGCGGAAATGCGGCCCATGGTGCGGGTGTCCGCAATGCTGCCGATGGCCAGCGAAATGGAGGTAAAGACCATGGGGATGATCACCAGCTGCAGTGCCTTGATGAAGAGCTGGCCGATGATGTAGAAGATGCCAAAGGCACGCTCAGCGCCCTCGGCGGTGATATCCTGGAACAGCAGGTTGTTGATGGTGGTCCAGGTCTGTGCCTGACCGCTGGCGTTCAGATGCTCCCGCAGGAACATAAAGGCCAGACCGGCCACCAGGCCGCAGACCAGAGAGATCGCCATGCGTTTTGCAAGGGATAATTCGTGTTTCTTTTTTGTTTCCATATACTTTTCCTCTCACAGTACCGGTTTTTGGCTCACACTTTGCCTACTCTAGCACAACTCCCCCTGCAATGCAAGAGAAAATCGCGCAAAATCCAGCATTTTTTGCAAATAAGTACGACTTTTCTCCGCAAAAATCCCCCGAAAGCGCTCTGCCTCCGGGGGATCTGCTCACTTATTTCTTGAACTTGAACACCGGCGTGCCAGCGGCAGCATCGCCGTTTGCAACAACACTGATCTCCGGCAGGTCATCACTGTTGGTCACGATGAGAGCCGTTGCAGTGGGGTGGCCTGCGGCGCGGATGGCTTCCAGATCCACCTTCAGCAGCGGGGTGCCGGCCTTGACCTTGGCCCCTTCTTTGGTCAGGGAGGTAAAGCCCTGTCCCTTCATCTCCACCGTGTCCATGCCAACATGGATCAGCAGCTCAATGCCGTCATCGCTCATCATACCAACGGCGTGCAGGCTTTCGGGCACCTGCGTAACGGTGCCGTCAAAGGGAGCATAAACGGTGTCGCCGGTGGGCTCCACGCCGCAGCCGGGGCCCAGGATCGCAGAGGCAAAGGTCTCGTCGGGCAGCTGCTCCAGTGGGATCACCTTGCCGTCAATGGGAAGCATGACCGTCATCTTCTGGCCGGAAAATTTCGTCTCGGATGCGGCCTTGCCGCCAAAAAGCTTGTCAAAAAAGCCCATAATACAAACCATCCTTCCACGGTGCACAAAGTGCAGCCTTTATCCAGTTAAGAATAGCATATCCGCGCGGGAAATACAATCTGCATCCTGCACAAAGAGACGCACCGCCATTTGGCAGGTGTGCCCTTACATCAGCTCCAGCAGCTGCTCCACCTCTTCCATCCGGGTGGCCCAGCTGGTGGCAATGCGGACAACGGTGTGGGTATCATCGTACTTCTCCCAGAAGCCGAACTTGGCCTTGCCTTCCAGCGCGGCCAGCTGCTCGTTGGACAACACGATGAACACCTGATTCGTGGGCGAATCCATGAAGAACGAATAGCCCTTTTCGGCCAGTCCCTTCTTGAGCACGGCGGCGGTCTCAATGGCATTTTTGCTGATGGTCTGGTACAGGTCATCGGTGAACAGCACATCGAACTGGATGCCCAGCAGACGGCCCTTTGCCAGCAGAGCGCCCTGCTGCTTGACCATGGTCATAAAGTGAGCCGGTGCGCCGTGGGGGAACACAACTGCCTCGCCGCAGAGCGCACCCACCTTGGTGCCGCCGATGTAGAACACATCGGTCAGGCGGGCCACATCGGCCAGCGTCACATCGGTGCCCTCGGCGGCCAGACCATAGCCCAGACGGGCACCGTCCATAAACAGCGGCATGTGGTACTTATGGCAGACAGCGGACAGCGCTTCCAGCTCTGCCTTGGTGTACAGGGTGCCGTACTCCGACGGGTGGGAGATGTACACCATGCCTGGGAACACGAGGTGGTCCACATTGCCATCGGCATAGAAGGTCCTACACCAGTCCTCAACAGTCCCGGCATCCAGCTTGCCGTTGGTGTGCGGCAGGCCGATGACCTTGTGGCCCGTGAACTCGATGGCACCGGCCTCGTGAGCGGCCACATGGCCGGTGGATGCGGCCAGCACACCCTCCCAGCGGCGCAGCATCGATGCAATGACGATGGCGTTGCTCTGGGTGCCGCCCGAAATGAACCAGACATCGGCATCCGGTGCACCGCACGCCGCGCGGATCTTCTCCCGCGCACTGGCGCAATAGGGATCGGTGCCGTAGCCGGAGACCTTTTCAAAGTTGGTCTCCACCAGCTTCTGTAAGATCGCCGGATGCGCACCCTCGCAGTAATCGTTTTCAAAATACAGCATATACTTTCCCTCGCTCTGCATTCAAGATAAACCTATTATCTGCTTTTTGCGCAGGGTTGTCAATGTGGAACCCCCGCGTGGGCGGGGAAAAGTCGGCCTCGATGGCGGCCTGAGTGAAGCTGTTGGGATCACCCCCGCGCATGCGGGGAAAAGAACAAGGAGCTGGAGGGCGTATGGCTGCCCATGGGATCACCCCCGCATGGGCGGGGAAAAGTTATGAAAGCGAACAAAAAGGTTAAGGAAAATGGGATCACCCCCGCATGGGCGGGGAAAAGAACAACGGCAGCTGCGATTTGTCGATCGTGTAGGGATCATCCCCGCGTGGGCGGGGAAAAGATGACACGGCGGTACAGCTCGGTGCCCGTGCCGGGATCACCCCTGCGTGGGCGGGGAAAAGTCTGGCCACGCTGGCAGAAAGGGGAAATTAAAAGGATCACCCCCGCGTAGGCGGGGAAAAGTTTGGCCTTTTCATCTTCTGCCAGCCGCTCATAGGATCACCCCCGCGTGGGCGGGGAAAAGGCTGCTTTCCATGCTTGACTGTGCTGCATCCGGGGATCACCCCCGCGTGGGCGGGGAAAAGGTGGCAGCAGCTCCAAGCTGCTTATCCCAGCCGGGATCACCCCCGCGTGGGCGGGGAAAAGTACGACACACCGACAGGAGTGATTAGCTTATGAGGATCACCCCCGCGTGGGCGGGGAAAAGCAGAGAATGCCGGTAAAAACCGACAAGCGCATGGGATCACCCCCGCGTGGGCGGGGAAAAGTGATTCTGCATCCAATACACTGCCCGCATGGAAGGATCACCCCCGCGTGGGCGGGGAAAAGTTTGTCAGGTCGGGGCTGGAGATTTCTACGCCGGGATCACCCCCGCGTGGGCGGGGAAAAGGTCTGAGAGCCGTCTGCGCTGGGCAGGATGATGGGATCACCCCCGCGTGGGCGGGGAAAAGGCCCGGCAGGGCAGCGGCCTTTACTTGATACTAGGATCACCCCCGCGTGGGCGGGGAAAAGATGCATCTAGGAAATTTGCATCGCCTTGGCTCAGGATCACCCCCGCGTAGGCGGGGAAAAGGTGATCTCCACGGGCTCCATGCCAAACCTGGTAGGATCACCCCCGCGTAGGCGGGGAAAAGCGCCGATAAGAAGAAAGAGCTGCGAGAACGATGGATCACCCCCGCGTAGGCGGGGAAAAGGCAACCGCACTCGGGTCCACAGTGACCTTGATGGGATCACCCCCGCGTAGGCGGGGAAAAGACAGTGATGGTGCCGGGGGCCGTGGGCGGCTGGGGATCACCCCCGCGTAGGCGGGGAAAAGTGGCATAAGTGGCAGAAAAGGAGGCGGCGCGTAGGATCACCCCCGCGTAGGCGGGGAAAAGACTAAAAAGATCCCATAGAAGCGGCATTTTTATCAGCGGGCCGATCCCGTTTTATTCAGTTTTGCATAGACCTGCTGGATCAGGCGGCAGTCGGGCAGGGCGCGATGGGTCTCCTGCTGGGCAACCTCAAAATGCCGGGCCAGCGTGAGCAGCTTATAGTTCATCACCCCCGACACCTTACGGCGGGCAAGGGGCAAAACATCGATGCTGCGGTTGGTAAGCAGGGGGCTGTCATTCCGAATGCAGGCCGCACGCAAGAAATCGAGGTCAAATTTCAGGTGATAGCCCACCAGCGTATCTTTGCCCACGAATGCGAGAAACGCCTCCAGCGCGGCCAGCGGCTCCATACCGCCGCTCCGCTCCTCCGGCGTGATGCCGGTGAGCTTTGCCACCACATCCGGCAGAGGTTCTGTGCCCCGGACAAGGGCCGAAAATTCTTCGGCAGGCTGACCATCCCGCACACGGAGAGCGCCGTATTCCACAATGGCATCTGAGGCGGCGTTCAGACCGGTGGTTTCAAGGTCGATCACGGTGTAGCTTTCTTCCTTGGCAGGGGCGGCGGCTTTCTTCCGGGCCATTTTCTGAGCCATCTGGCGTTTGGCCGCGTTGCTGAATCCCGGTTTGAGATCAGCCGCCGGGGCCTGCGTCTGGGGCAGCGGGCGGCGCATCAGCTTGATGCCCTCGAAATCAACGGCCTCCCAGCTGGTGTTGTGGGTGCGGAAATCCATCCGCTGTTCGTTGTTGGTGTTGAACACCAGCGTTGCCTGCCCATTTTTCAGGTTTTCGCAGACGCGATCCCAGATGGCATCCCGCACACGGCTGCTCACATTGCCCACATACACGCCGGTGTTGATCTCGCACAGCCACTTAGACAGGTCACCCCGCAGGCTGGGCGGACAGTTTGTCATAGTCAGGACAACGATGTCTCCTCACCTTCTTCCGCATCGAAGTAGTTTACGCCATTGGCAACGGTGCCGATCTTGCTGTCCCAGAGATAGACCGCTTCCGGTTCCGCCGCCTGCTCCTCTTCGTTCAGGAGCAGCCAACGGACATCGTGCACCATCCGCTCCAGAATATGATGTTCCACCATGGCATCCCGCACACGGCGGCGCATAACGGAGGGCAGATCCTGCGGAGCCTGCGCCGCCACCTCGAAGGCCAGCGGGATGACCACCTCGGCCTTGTACAGATCGGCGATATCGTACACAAAAGAGCCCTCGTGCTTGACGTGGACAAATCCCAGTCCCGGCGCGCAGCCCAGCGCAGTGATGACCGCAAAGGCCAGGCCGTACAGGCAGGCCGTGCCCGCCGAAAGGGCCTGATTGACGAGGTCTCCTGCAGAAAAATCATTGGGGTCATACACCCGGCCATTCCATTTGACACCGGTGGCCTTTGCGGCCTTGCGGTATGCTGTGCGCACCCGGCTGCCCTCCCGGCCCCGGAGTTGCTGGGTGGTCAGGTGGGAAACATCCTCATCCGGGAAACGGAGCTGGTACATTTTGCGCACCACTTCCAGATGCTCCCGCTGGTTGGAAAAGCGCTCAGCCTGCCGTTCCAACAGGCGGGAGTGCTCACTCAGGGCACGGCCATGGGCGTAGAACCGCACGCCGTGCTCCCCCACCCAGACCGCTGCCACACCGGTATCCCCCATTAGCTCCATGGCACGGTGGGTCACACGGGTGCCGGGCCCCAGCAGCAGGACAGAGATGCCCGCTGCCGGAACCTGAACGATTCCCTTTTCATCCGTTACAGTAATGGCTCCATTGTCCCGGCCAAGGGTGCAGTGTTCCAGATACAGAAAGGTCATCCGGTCCCGGAGCTGCGGCAGCGCCTGCCGTTCGGGCCGCGCAATGCCCGGCATCTCAGCCATGGTCCCCTCCCCTGTGGATGATGGTCATCAGGCCAAGGCCATAGGCCTTGCCCCGGCCAACGCCCTCGCACAGCAGGGCCTTGAAGGCCTCCGGGTCCGTCACCTGCAGAATGCCCTCGTAGGTCACAGCCAGCAGGGTAACAGGCCGGGTGCCGTTTTTCTTGAAGTGATAGGTTTGCTTCCGGGTCACTGCGAAGGACCCCTCCGAGACGGCAAAGCCGTGCTTTGCGGCCTGCGCCCACAGCCATTCCTCCTGCTCTACCTCGAGATAGCAGGGTTTCAGGGTTCCCCGGGCCGTATGGTCGGCAGAGTCTTTTTTGCTGCGGGTGGGGTTGGCAGTCAGGCGGAACTGCCAGCAGCTGCCCGCTGTCACCCGTTCCAGCAGCGGGTCATAGGGCCGGGTCTCCGGGGGCGCACCAGTGCCGAACTGCGCACACAGGGCGGTCAGGTCCGGCCGTTCCTCACTGAGCAGGAGCAGGTACAGTTTTTCTCCCAGCCGATCCAGCCGCCACAGCCTGCGGCGGCGCGCACCGGGAAAAGCGTTTTCCACCGCACCATGGAATTTCTGGGGCGAGATCAGCGCCACCATGGTCTCACGGCGGGTCGGGTCAAGTTCTGCGCGGGATAGATACATGATTTCTCACCTCAATTCTGCCATTGCATCATGTTCGGTCGCGCCGGGCATTTCCGGCGGGTTTGTGTTCCACTCCCGCACCGGGCGGAAGCCGTACTGCCGGTGGATGGGGCTGAACGACACCGCCAGATCACGCCGGGGCACGGCAGCAGCATCCGCCGGATCCGTGTCTGCCACGATGCGCAAGGGGGCCCCATTCCTCTGTTTCACCAGCAGCGGTTCGGCCCGCAGGGTATCCAGCAGTTCCCCGGCCCGGATACCAAGGCAGAGCGGCAGGGTGGGCGGGCAGGAACGCCGCCCCAGATACAGCGGGTAGACCGGATGTTTCAGGGCCGTTTCCAGCTCCTGTAACAGGACGGTGTCCTCGCTTTCCAGCCCCACCAGAAAGACCGCATCCTGCAGGTAATGGCGGTAGGTCACATAGGGAGCCTTGCCTTTTTTCCGATCCTCTTCCCGGTTGGCTGTGTGGAAATCCACCAGCAGGCTGCCCTCCCGGTCAGCACGGACGGCAAAGTTCAGGCCGTTCAGCCGGGCAAGGCCTGCGGCATCGTCCCGGCGCAGGCCCAGTGCCGCCGCCAACAGGCCAATGACACCGCTTTTTGTGGGTTCCCGGTTCGTTTTGCGGGTCTCAAATTTGGAATCCGCACCCCACGATTGCAGGGGCGCGGCCAGCCGAAGCAACAGCGTTGCCATGGTCACACCTCATTTCCGGGCAGCTTCTCCTTTACGGCACGTTCCAGCGCGGTGAGCATCTGGTTCAGGGGCATGGCCGGGGCCAGCTCGTCCAGCCCGATGCCCACAGCAAAGCTCTGGGCCGGAGCATCCGCATAGCAGGCATACACCTGCTGCGCATACTGCTTCAGTGCCGTCTTGGAGGGTTCCGCATAGCCCTCGGGGCTCTTGCGCACCGGCTTTTCAAAGGCACCGCAGAGGTTCACAGGCTGATCCTCCCGCAGGGTGACATAGACAGCATCCGGCAGGGTGCGGTTGGCAAAGCTGTTCTGCTTTCCGGTGGGCATGGAGCGGATGAAGGCTTCGCCGAACACCCGGACAGCCTGGGCTGCCTTTTCAGCCCCAAGCAGGTGCACCAGTTCCACCATGTTGACGGTAGCATAGCGATACAGGGTGGAAGAGTTGTACTCTACCGTGCCCAGATGGCCCGCGCCTGCCGAATCCTCCGGGGCACAGTCATCCACGGCGGTGAAGTAATCAAACTCGTTCTGCACGGCATGGGTGGAGATGCTGTGGGCCACCTGAGCGGCGGCATCGTAATTCAGGGAAGGATCGCTGGCGACCATCCGGCCAAACAGAGCCATATCCACCGAAGGGTTCTCCTTCAGGGCCTTTTTGTAGTCATCCTTCTCCTCGCAGTCTTCGGCGGCCAGCCGGGCCAGCGCCCGGGCCTGGGCCGTGCTCAAAAAGAGCAGGGCGGCGTTGTTGTCATCTTTCAGCTTGATGCCTGCATTTTCCAGTGCCTTTTTTGCATCCTTTTTCAGTCTGGCATCGTCCAGTTCAGGAGCCAGTGCGGCCAGTTCCCCGGCCACAAGGTCAGTTGCTTTCAGGGTACGTTTTCCGGTCTCGACCATGTCGGCCATTTCTTCGGCAAACATTTTGCGGATCGCGTGCTTCCACGCCTGAGAGGATACCCGGGCGCGGGTGGCACCGCCATAGACAGCCGTCTTGGGGCTGCCGGTATCGTCGCGGTTCACACAGCTGGGCGGCACCGTTTGCAGCACATGAAAATCAACATACAGACGCTTGGTATCCATTTCAATTCTCCTTTTCTTCGGTTTCAGGTGTGTCGGCATTCATCTGGTAGAGGTCCCGGCCCCACTGCAGGCGGACATTGGCTGCCTGATCCGGGAGCTGGAATCGGTACAACTCCACAGCCAGCCGGGGGTAATCCAGTTTCAGCTTCGGTTCATTTCCCCGGAACAGCTGCACCATCCCCCGGAGGTAGTGGGACACCTCGGGCATGGAATCCGCTGTGGCCAGTGCGTTGAACCGGCGCAGGAAGCTGCTCTCGGTCCAGTCCTGCGCGGCAGCTGCGGAATTCTGGGCCAGCAGGCGCACCGCCCTGCCCAGCGTGCAGCCCTTTTCATTCATGGAAACGTTCTCTTCTCCCTGCTGGTGCAGGGCGTAAAGAGTCAGGGCAAGGTAGACCGCCCACTCGGCTTCCGATGGTTCCCGGCACTCCCCTGCCGCCGTTTCCCTGCCCCAGAGCTCTTTGGGCAGTTCCTGCAGGAAGCTGCCCCACAGCGCTGGCAGATCGCCGGGCTGATGCCCAACGCCCCGGCGCAGCTCTGCCAGCCGGGCACGCCGCTGGGGTTTGGGCAGGCTCCACAGCCTGCTCAGCTGTCCGGCCACATAATCATGGATCGCATCCGTTCTCATGCTGTTCCTCCTTCTTTCTTCGGGTAGAGCTTCCGCAGATCGTACAGGAAGCTATTGTAGGCCTTGGGGGCCGTATACAGAACGGTTTTCTTTTCGTCCTTTTTACCGCCTGTTTTCACCTCGACCCTATGGCCCACAAAAGCGGCATTTCCGGCCCGCTCCACCATCTGGCGGCCCAGCTCTGCGGCCAGTTTGCGGGCTTTCTCCTGCCATTCATCGGCTTTTTCGTCCAGCTTGTCCGTTTCGGGGTCAATGCTCTGCAGCCAAAGCCGGAACGGCTGGTCGATGGTAAAGTAGAACTGGGTGCGGGCGGCTTCCGCGGTCGTATCGTTCTTATCTCCCGCCGCAAGGGAGAGCTCCCACGCAAGGCGGCCGACGCATTGCGCGGCCTGCTCGCAGTTTTCCACCTCATCCTCTACTCGAGATTGCCATGCACGGCCCAATTCATTTAGCAAAGCCAGTTCCATAGAAAGCTGATCCGTATAACAGTCTGTCATGGAGTTGCTCATCTTGCCATATTCCACACCCAGTGCACATATCTGTAAATGCTCTTTTCTGCTCAGTATCTTCTCGTTTTGCAGTAAGGTATTCCACCAGATCACTCCGGGAACATGGCTATTGGTTCCAGTCAGAGCCGAAAACTCTCGCCAAAGTTGTTTGCTCATACTATGCACACGCGGGTAATAGTATTGTGGGTTATTTTTGCTCTCTTCTTTTTTATTCCAGAGCGTCATCGGTTCGGCAAATGCATTCGTTGAATCAAAGAAATCTCCACCAAGCACAGTACAACCTGTCACCCAGCCTTCCTGACGCTTCAGCAAAATTCTTCGGTATTGCATCGTCATCAGTCCAGCAAAGTTATCCGGGCAGGGTACTTCTGTGCGTTCCTCTGTCCGGGCTGCATCCAGCTCCCAACAGGGAGCATCCTCTTCCCAGAGCTTTCCACCGTCCCGCAAGAACATCAGATTTCGCATCAGAGTATCAAACAGGTTTGCTCCTTTTACATAGACAACGCCCAGTCTGCCCAGCCAGCCCGGCCCCATAGAAGGCAGCGTTCTATCCTTTGCCTTTTTCTTTGCCGCAGTATCGTCGTAATTATTCAAAAAAACAAGCCATCTTGCCGCCTGTGGATAGGTCAGCCGCTCTTTTGCTTCGCCTGAATAGGCAGAAAACAAGCTGTCCTTATTTTCGCTTTCAAAGATTTCACCGTTCAACTTTTTTGCCCGGAATGGGCTTCCGATCTTCGCTTCCGGCACCTGCCAGAAGGGGCGTTCCGGGTGGAAAAGCCAGAAGCGGTCCCGCCACTGCTCCAGATAGGCCCGGATGGGCGCTTCCGGAAAATGCCCCAGCCGGTACAGCTCCTCCCAGCGGGTCAGGGCATTGCCCGTTTCCTCAAAGGGGGCCGACGTACCGTTTCCATCCACCCGGGAAAACACCGTGTGCAGAACCGCCAGCAGCAGCCGCAGCATGGCGGCATCCTGCGTGGGCAGTTCTCCGGCCAGGTCACGGTATTCGTGGGCGTGCAGCAGGGCATCCGGCAGAGAAACTTCCTGCACGGTATAGTCCTGCCCGCGCACCCGCACCCAGCGTTCCTCCAGCAAATTATACTCAATTTGCTTCATTCTCTTCCTCCTTCCGGTAGGTCAGACCGTTTTCACGGTCGTATTGCAGCACCTGCCCGGCAAGCTGTGCGGTCAGGTGGTCATCCAGCAGTAAGATCAGTTCTCCCCGCAGCAGCGGCGACTGCTGCCACGGCCCGAACACTTCCCGGTTCCGGGCTTCCAATGCGTCGATGGTCTGTTTCACCGACCACCGTTTGCTGAAATATCCGGGCAGGCGCAGCTTCTGCCGTGCAATTTGAAGCGCCATCTCCGGCTGAGGCGGCTCGTCCGTGGGCACGCAGGCACCGGGCTGCCCCGTTTCATCGGGCAGGAAGCGGACATTTCCCGCCGCATCCCGCATCAGGACCAGTACGTCAACGGAAGGGTCGCCGTCACGCACCGCCGCGCGGGCACCGTTGTCACTGACCGCCCCCACATCATCCATCCAATTATCCAGCGTATTCAGGGAAGGGCGCTTTCTGTGCTCTTCTGGCGGCAGGATGGTAAAAGTCTTCGCCTTGCCTATTTTGATTTGTTGGGCCTTTTCGTACTCCGCCCGGGCCGCAGTGCTCTGCGGGCTGGCGGGCAGCGGGTCGGGCTCCCAGCCATAGACATCCTGCACCAGCGGGGCAATGTCATCGGGCAGGGTGATGGCGGTGGGCAGGAACTTTCGGGTGCGCCAGAGCAGCCATTCCCCGTAAACCGCCTTGCTGCCCTCGTCAAACTCATCCGTCCCAGTGTCCAGCACGGCACAGCGGGCCTGCGCCACCGGCCGGGGACGAGCCCGCCCCTCGTGGCGGTGCAGTCGTCCGATGCGCTGTAAAAGCAGATCCATGGGGCAGAGCTCTGTGACCAGAAAATCCAGGTCGATATCAAGGGATTGCTCGAGCACCTGCGTGCCCACCACAATGAGCTTATCCCGCTGTTCCGGGGTGGAGTGCTTGCCGATGCGCTTCATCAGCACCTCTTCTTTGGCGGCACGGTCGGGCATAAGGAACTGAGCGTGGAATATCACCACCTCAAACTCCGGCAGTTCTGCCCGCAGACGGGCCGCAATGGCCTGCGCCTTTTTCACGGTATTGACGATCACGCCCGCACAGCCGCCCTCCCGCAAGGCACTGCGCAGAGTGTCAGTCAGCTGTTCCTCGGTCAGCGGGAATGTCTCCACTCTGCGTGGTTCGGTTTCCAGTGGGATAGTCGTCTGCTCCACCCGTTTGCCGTCCGTCCAGGTCAGCAGCGGATAGCCCCGGCAGGTCTGCCATAAGCCGTCCGGGGCGGTTCTTCCATTCAGGTAGGCCCTGACCAGCTCGACCCGGCGCTTGGCTGGCAGGGTAGCGGAAAGCAGGATCACCGGCACTTTGTACCGGCCCAGCCAGGTCAGCGCCCGGTCAAGATAGCAGTTCATGTAAGCGTCATAGGCGTGGCACTCGTCAATGACCACTACCTTGCCCGCAAGGCCAAGGTGGCGCAGCATCACATGTTTTTGCTTGAGCGCCGCCAGTAGCAGCTGATCCACCGTGCCGATGACAAAATCAGCCAGCAGTCCCTGCTTATTGCCGCGGAACCACTGATGCACCATCACCCGGCTCTCCGGGTCAGCATCGGGATCTGCTTCCAGATCTTCCTCCACCCGCACCATGTCCTGCTGCAATCGGATATAGGCCTCGTTCAGTTCGGCCATGCCGTGGGCCAGCTTGATGGAGTGCTCCAACCCATCCGGCTGCTTTTCGGCCCATGCCAGCAGCCGCCCAAAGATGCCGTTGGCGGTGGCCTGGGTGGGCAGACCAAAGAAGATGCCGCCCTCACCACCGTGCTTGGCTAAAATCTCTGCCGCGCCCAGCGCAGCTTCCGTCTTGCCCACGCCCATCTGCGCTTCCAGAATAAAGATACCCGGTTCCTGCGTGCGGCTGACAGCTTCCAGCACGGCCCGCTGGACTTCGTTGGGCGGGAAGCCGAACCGTTCCGCAAACGCCCCCGGTTCCGTCACATCCGACTGCACCTCCCACGGAGAGGTCAGGTCCAGCGCTTCCCACGCCCGATCGACACGAGCGGGATACAGGGTATCGCTGCCCACCTCTTCCACAGGGATGAGCGGAAAATACCGGGTATTGCTGGCGACCCAGTCCGCCATGATAAGCAGGCCGGTCAGCAGGATCTCAGCCGGGATGGTCAGCTGCGGCAGCTCGTCCACGCTGGAAAAGCCGCTTTCCTGCAAGGCGTAGTCAAACAGTTCCCGCCAGCAGCTCTCCCAGAATTCCTGTTCCCCCTCGGGCCAGTAGTTGGATTCCCAGCAGCCTTCTTCTTCCTCATCGCCCAGCTGGTCAAGTACGTCCTTCCCGGTTTGTGGCTTGCCGTGGTGTGCTCCTGCTACCGATGCAAGCCCGTTGGGGCATTTCAGCCACCGCAAAATGGCCTCGCTCGCCAGCGCGTGACGTGAATATTTGCGGTTCTGTTTCCGGCAACTGAGCGTGGTGTAATTTTCCAGGCACTGTCTGGGCTCCTGCAGAAGTTCCATAATAGGCCCAGCAAAACAGCAGCTCAATTTACCAATATCATGCACCCATCCCAGAAAGCAGGCGGTCTGTGTCAGCAGGTCCTCGTCCAATCCGATGTGCTGACGGACGCTTTTCGGCAGCCACCTCTGCACCAGATATACCATAATACCCGCCGTATCCCGCAGGTGCATCCAGAGCGGCAGCCAGAAGCCGCTGTTCGCCGGGTCTGTTTTGCCTGCAAACAGCCGCACTTCGTAGGGAACACCTCGTTGTTTCATCCTGTTCCACCTCCACTGCAGTCAGGAAAATCGCATTTTCCGCATCATCGGGGTTTCTCTGAGGATAGAATAGCACGCAAAAAGTCCAATAAAGCGGATGTTTGCTGCTTTTTTCAGGGTTTTTTCATTTTTTTTTTTTGATGTTTGCCGTTTTCCGGCTGTTACCCCCGCAAGGCGGGGAAAGTGTTGCTCCCTATCAAGCATTCGGAGCACATCCGCTGATGCAGATCACAGAGACATTACATATCATGCATTGTTCTAAATCTCTGTACACCAATATTACACCTTTTTTCCCAACTTTACAAGCGGATCCTTCCGATTCAGCAAATGACACAAAAAACGCCCCGATCTCCTGTTATGGAAACCGGGGGCGCTGCGGTTTTATGGGAAACGCCTCAGGCGCTGCAAAGCCTCAGTGCAGCAGAGAGCTGACCCATGCCCGGGCGGTCGTCTTGGCCTGGAGCTTGTTATACATCTTCAGGGTGGTGTTGTACACCTTCTGGCTCATGGCATTGCTGGCGTTGGTGGCGGCAGCCTGCTTGGCCTCCAGCGTGTCGGCAGCGGCAACGGCGGCCTTCATATCGGCGTAGTCGGCCATGATCTCCTGCTGGAGCGCGGCATAGCTGGCCTTGGCTGCTTCCTGATCCTTTGCGGTGACCTGATTGCCATTGCTGCCGTAGGTCAGCAGGTTGGAGAGGGCGTCACGCACGCCGTAGAAGGAGTCGGTCCAGTCGTCCGGGTAGGTGTAGTAGCGGCCCTTGGCATCCTGATACCAGACGCCCTCGGTGGGCTGCTCGTCGGAACGAGTGACCTTATGGACCGAGACCTTGTAGACATCTGCGGTGTCGGTGGTCAGCATCGGATAGTAAGGGACGAAGGCGTTGTACACGTCGTCGTCAAAAGCGGTCCACTCGGTAATGGCGGTGTTCAGATCGCCGGTGGCGCTCACCTGGAACAGATGAGTCTCCACATTGCCCGTCTTGCCGATGGGCTCGGTCTGAAAGAAGTGGATGGAATCCTCCACCGAGAACTTCTTGGTCAGCTGGATGTTGGAGTAGACCGGGACGATGGCACCGTTCTCGCCGACGTTGCTGATGGCAAAGTCGGTCTCGCTGTAGTTGTCCTTCGTAAAGGTATCGGTGCCGTACAGGTAGTTCAGGCCGGCGGCCATGCGGTCCGATGCGATGTCGCCGTTGTAGGAGGCATCCAGATCGATGACATTGGCAGCGGCGTCGCCCACAAAGGTACCGGCCTTCTGGGCCACGGAGATCAGGTTGGCGGAGGCCACCACGTTGTCGGTGTCATCCAAATCGATCTTTCCCATGGCGGCGACGTTGGGCTGCATGAAGACCACGCTGGAGGAGAGCTTCAGGGCAAGGTAGGTGTGGCCCGTCAGGTTCTCCACGAACCAGGTCTCGTTCTGGTCGGCAATAAACACACCGGAGCCGCCGGCTGCACCGGCGTTGTCGTAGATGGAGGTCAGCAGGGCAACACCTTCGCGGGCCGTGGAAGCTTCGCTCAGCAGCACCGTGGTGATCTCGGCTTCCTCAATGCCGTTGTCCACATAGGGGTCTACGCTCAGCACAGCGTCGGTGCCGTAGAGAGACTCGGTGGCAGAGACCATGACGCCCTTCTCGTTGGTGCCAGCCTCCTCATAGGGGGTGTGCTCGTGGGTGCTGTCGCAGTCCGGGCAGACACCCAGACCGTTGTCATCCCGGCGGGCGGTGTAGCGGTAGCTGTCGTGGGTGAAGGTGTAAGTAAAGCCGTAGCAGCCCTCGTACACCTCGCCCGCGGTGTGCTTCCCGGCGGGGCTGATGTTGAACAGCTTGTTGTAATCGTTGGTGCCCAGATCCTCGATCCGGCCAAACATGGTGGTGCCATCCTCGGTGAGGTCGCTGCCGACATAGAGTGCCGTGCAGGCGAAGGCGGAAGGAACCACGGCAAGCGTCATCGCACAGGCGATGAAAGCCGCAGCAATTTTCTTCTTCAAAGACATAATAGTATCGATCCCTCTCTTGTTGATTGTCGGCATTTCGTCGGCAGGTGTTATAATACACCCATTTTAATGAAAATACAAGTATTTTCCCGAAATTGTAGCATATATTCATTTTTATATGGCATATATTCATACTGCGTTTTTCATCTGCCCCTCCGTGAGCGCAAAAAACCGCCCCGATCTCCTGTTACGGAAACCGGGGCGGTTCGCTTGCATTATTTGTGCTTTTTCAAGCGCTCACGCAATTACTTGCGGGGGGTCTTGATGGCAGCCTGAGCGGGTGCCAAAATTGCAGAGTGCTCGAAGTAACGATAATACGTCATTTTATCAAATTCCCTGCCGAAGGACAAACATTGTCACGCCTATGTACTCGTCCCAGATATCCTGAGCTTGCATATCGGCAATGATTTCTTCCACTCTTTCCGAAGATAGTTCATTATCCTCATCCAGAACCATCAGCATATCCTCTGCCGCTTCATACGCATCCTTCCGCTTCTTCACGAGTTCTGTCGTGGTATCTGCCAGCATGGCTCCATCATTTTTGACACTGCCGTTCAGTCCAAGATGATACCACAAGTCTCCACGAAGCGTATTCCGGATTTTAGCGGTTGCATAGCTTTCCGAGAAATCAATCCGTCCATCCGAATAGTATATAATATTTTCCATCATCCGCTCATTGCGTGGGTCAACTTTAATAGACGCATCATGTTTCTTAGCATCGCAACAGCAGATTCTATGTACTCCCTTCACGGTCTCTTTTTGGCCGCCGTAGCACGAAGCGAACAGATTTTCGTATTGGAGAGCCTTTTCCTTGCTCTTACTCAGAGGATACCAATGCTCTATCACTGTGCTTTCCGCTGTATTCTCTATGCGGGACATACAATATACGCACAGTCCGTGTTGTTCTTTTATAAGAGCCTCTCTGAGTTGGTCCTTATTGAGCTTGTCAAAAAATTCCTCTCTCAGTATTCTGGCCTGTTCCTTATTGGGTTCTTCTGGTACGTCATTCCATTCAGGTTTTGCTTTTTGGAGATCAAAGTCTTTCTGAATATCTTCTGGACATGAACTCTTTTTAACGTAGATCATTTCAGTTCCAGTTCTTTCTCATCCGCATTTTCGCTTCTGCGCGCTTCACTTCTGTATTATCTTCGCCAAAAAGCTCTTTCATCCCATCCAGTGCCTTTTGCGAATTTTGCTTATCTCTCTGGTAGAATGCATCTTCAAATTCTTTCTTTCGTTGCCAAAGCTCCTGCGGAATGCCAGAGCTTCCCTGCTTGTACGCCACAACATCATCAATCGAGTAGGCATACGCTCCGCTGAGCTCTTCTACGCCATTTTGCCCTATGGACAATAGCTTTGCATCCCTAAAGGACGAAATAATGATTGGCGAATGCGTTGCTGCGATAAACTGAGCTTTCGGGAAAGAGCTGTGCAATGCGTCCAGAATCTTCCATTGCCATCTCGGATGAAGGTGCATATCGATTTCGTCAATCAATACGATTCCCTCAGCCTGACTGTAATCAGACATTTCCGGGTTCAGTAGCGCAATACGGAACGAAATCTCCATCAGCATCCACAGAAGAGATTGATAGCCTGCACTCAGATAATTGACTAGCATTGTCTTACCATCTTCGGTATAGGTAATATCCTCAAAATCGCGCGTATACTCCACCAGCGGAATCTCATCCAGGTCATTCATCTTCTGCATAAAGGTGCCGACCGCTTTTTTGAACGCCTCATATTCAGCAATCGGCATTCCTTTTTTATATTCTGCCATTGCCATCTTAAAGGCCCAGTCTGTAAGAGCCTTTCGATCAAGCGTCGCATTCAAGCAGTCCATATAACCACATCTGCGGTCATTTAACTTGTTCTTTCCTACTGAACTCGTAGATGCTTTTTGCGTATCTACAACACGCGATGTGCTGAAATAACAAATCACTGGAAGAATTTCCGTCCGAGAATTAAGAAGCTCTCTACCCGCAGCCGCAAGTTCCTTGCCTGCATACTTTGTACGAGTAGCATTCGTTTCATCCTCTCTGGATATTTCACTCGAATACTCAACTCCACCAAGCTCAACCGTGCTTTTGATCGTTGTTGGTGTATAGTACATCCGATGCTGGGAAGCATCACCAACAAGGCTACTGGTAAAACGGACATCCTTTTGGGTAATTCCCTTTTTCGTGATGTCATTCATCCGGCTGAAGTAAGTCTGAACCGAAAGTGCCAATGCCTCCAATACCGTCGTTTTGCCAACGCCGTTGTCGCCAATCAGCAGATTAACACCCGAAGAAAAATTCAAGCTCATTTTTTCAATGCTCTTGAAATTTTGGATTTCTGTACGTTTAAAATGCATCTTTCAGCCTTCTTTCCTCCGAATGGCAACAAGTCTTTTCAGCCGTCATGTGCTTTATTCTCTTTATTTTACCATAGCAATCGAAAAACATCAATCTCAGAATTTCATTTCAATTCGTCAAAAAACTCATTTCTAGCTATCACACAAACTGAAATGCAATCGGCATCAGTTCTTCCATGCTGTGCACCACATCACCGGTATTCAGGACTTTCGCATCCACCGGGAATTTTTTCTTGCCGAAATCCATGAGATGCCGCAGGTTGATGTTCAAGTCCTTCTTTTTCGCCAGCTTCAGGATAAAGGGTGCGCAGTTGTCACCGCAAGTTGAGGCATTGAATACCTTTTCCGGGTCGTTTGCCATCAGCAACAGCGTTTTCGTGCCTCCAGACAGTTTTTCCGGCGAGATGACCCCCAGAACCGGGCTTTCCACCGCATGAGGGCCTTTGACATCGGACTTATCAATTTTCTTGATGACCTCTTTGGCAAAGTCAGAAGTCAGCCATTCATCTTCGTAGGTATAGTTAAAATAGGCCGAAGTATTGTAGACAGCCTCCGGCATATCTCCAAAGTAGATGTTCAGCATGGTATCAGCTCGCAGATGTGAGTCCTTTGCTATTATTGTACCTTCTTTCCACTCACAAAACAAGACACAAAATGCCCGCTGGCTTTTGATAAAGAAAACCAGACCTGTCTGATTGGAGGAAAACCATCCCAAATGTCGAAACTGGATTTATTGCGGTCTGTAATGATTTTTTCATTCGGCATAATGAATTTGATGGGCAGAGATCGAAAATACGCTGCCTTTGATCAAATCGCCCTATAAGAAATCCCAAAAAGCAGTTTATTATCATCCTATTAGATTTCGATCTATGGATAACAGTGTCATAAATAACCAGATAGAATGCTATGCGTTTTTATAGTAGTTGTTCCTCCTGATCAATTTCTATTTGATTCATAACATCCTGATAAATCACAAAATGAGGTGTTTTTTATGACAATGGCAAAGAAGCTCCCACTTTTAGCACCTTCCATTCATACATTCGAAGTGAATGGAACGTATACCGATTGCGAAGCGAAACGCACAGTTTTTATGGCAATTCAAAAAATGGTATCCGCTGGAAAATACTATCGGATTCCGTATCATGGCTCCTCGAAAAAAGGCTACTCTTATAAAAGAAAAGATGGCGGTTTGACCATCACATTGGCAAATTATCCAGATTTTAAGAAGCGATACATAACGTTATCTGGTGTGAACCTCGCTCGGATCGCAGGTGATCCGTCTCGTTTAAGTTTAACAGATTTGTCGCCAGAAGGTTTGGCCATGCAAGAGCAGGCATTTCTGAATGAATTGGAGCAGCTTGGACTCCTTGAAATTGAGAATTCCATTAAATGGAAAATACACCGGTTGGATATTACACAAGACTTCTATGTAAAATGCGATCCCGCGCTGATAGTAAAAATCATTCGCTATGCAGGAAGCGTTGACCCGTACAGAAAAGGGCGCGCACTGCACTATAACCAGCACAATGAGATCCGAAGCTGTAAATTTGAAAAAACATGGTACGATTTTGCACTCTATGACAAGCATCAGCAGCTCTTGAATTGTGAAAAGGAGAGCTATCCGATTTCTCCAGACGATTTGGAACGCTCAAAAAATCTGGTTCGATATGAAATTCAATTAAAGCGCCCCAGTCTGAAAGAATTTGAGCACGATAAGTTGGAATCTTCAAAACTCCGGTTTGAAAATCATTCGTTGTTTCGTTATTTTGAAGAAATTAGCGATGATATTCCGCTCTTTCTATATCGGTATGCCGTCGATTATTTTGGTAAGCATTCGTGGTATAACGTTCCAACTGCCCTGAAAGCCGTACAAACGAGCAACCTTGATGACGATACCAAAGAACTTGTCAGTGCGTATATCGAAGCGCAGGATGAGCCGGAACCGACCGATAAGATACATCATAAAAAGAAAATCGCAAAGGCTTTGGAAAAATTAGAGATCAACGACGTGATCATCCCTTGCCGCATCCTGAACGATCGTCAATGCGGCAGATTTCCATGTGCACCCTTATGCACAAGGGTACAAGGGCTTTGAGCGAACAAAAAATGATCCGTGCAAAACAGAACGAAAATTCACCAGAATCACAAGAATGGAGTTGATTTTCAATGCTAGACAACTATCCTGATGTCCTGAGCTTCCGGCAGGTCATGGAAATTACGCATGTTGGCAGAAATCTACTGCTGCGTCTTCTGAACAGCGGCGAAATTCCCGCATTCAAGATGGGAAAACTCTGGAAGGTTTACAAACAAGACCTGATCCAGTATATGAGCCAATGTCAGTGAGCCTTATCTTTCGTTTGGGGCAAAAAGAATCCCGTTGGACTCCGCAACAGGAATCCAGCGGGATTCATCCCTACCTATTTTTCAACGCAGTTCTGTTTTCACAAGATGGCCCGTATACTTTTATGTTTTTACCAGATCTGCAGTTCGGCACCGTTGGCTTCGGCAGTTTGGATTACCTCATCCACATAAGGAGCGGCTTCACGATCCGTTGCCGTATCTACATAAATCTGATCTTCCATGGAGAGTATCACATCATGAAACGCCTGACTCATTGGAGCAGGATCGTAATAAGAGGTGATCTCATCGTAAAAGCTCATATATTTCACAAAGTCATACAGTGCCGTGGCGTTGCCGTATCTTCCGGTATCCTCATAAATATCCGTATACATGGCGTTGAGCCATGCCGTCCGGAAATAGGGGCCATAGCTGAGGAAATATTCCTTGATTTCTTCGGTCAGTTCGTCATAATGATTATACTCTACCGAGATTTCCCCTGCCAGCTTTGAGTAGGTATCCATTCCATTTGTACTGGTGACCTGTTCATCAAAGCGTGTCGCAGCGGGGAAAACATCATCTGCATCATAAGCATCCGCTGTTTCGGTATAAGGCACACTTTCTGTAACACTCGTGCTTACCGCTTCACTCTCCGGCGCTGCCTCGCTGGAGGTTGAATCCGTAAGGGCTTCATCCAGTGCATTTTCCAGTTCATCGAATGCACTGTCCAGCGCATTGCTGCTGGCAAGGCCGTGAGATTCCCGGTAGCTGTCGTTCAGAGCCGAGATCACTCCAAGCTGCTCCAAGGTATTCATGGTATCGCCGTTCCATGTCATCCGGTCGATGCTGAACGACTTGTCCTCCTTCAGCTTAAAATAGATGCCCATGATAATCTCTTCTCCAGTCTGTGTGTTAACGCACTCACCACTGTAGTGAACAAAAGTCACTCCGTCCTGTTCATAGTTTTCCCACTTGCCGTTTGCAAAGAAACCGTCTAGCACCTCGCCAACAGTGGCTTCTTCCGGGAACAGGTTCAGATAGCTGTCCGAGATACCTTTGGAACGGGCATTATCCGAATAGAGCGTAGTATAGAGCACATACGCTGCGAATGCAATAAACGCCGCCGTAATCGCCAGTTCAATGACAAGAGGCATCTTATGTGCGCCGAACAGCTTCCGAACCGCTGCCTTTTCTTCTTCCATCTGCTCCGCAGAAATTTTTTCAGGATACAGGATGGCGATCACCTGCGACAACAGAACGCTGCTGAACACCGCATACAGATATTCCTTCTTACTGCTTTTGGACGGTTTGGTCAGGATGGTCATTTTCAGACCATCGGCTGTATTTTTCAGCTGATAGGTGCCACGCTTTTTGCTGTAAAAGGTCATGGCATCCGCAGTATCTGTCACCTGTTCAACGTCCAGGTTTGCAAATCCACGACGGATGCGATCTACGGCTTCTTCCCAGCTCATTCCTTCCGGCAAGGGCAGCTGGCCTCTGTCATGCTCCGGGCCGTATACCTTTTTGTAGACATCATCCCGGAAACCAAAATAGATCACTGCGGCGATAAGGAGTCCCAAAAGGATCGATACCGCTCCGGCACCGGTTGCAACACCTGTCACCACACCCACAACGAACCCCAGCAGCAGCCAGATCTTTAAGGAATCCAGCGAAATGCTTCTGCGCGCAGCTGCGGTAAACAGCGGATGAAAGCCGCCCAGATTTTTGGATTTTCCTTTGGCTTTTTTAGCTTCTGCACTGCCATCATAGATTTCAAATCGTTCTTTCATGATGTTTCCTCCCATCTCAATGGATGCGTAACCTTTTCCGTTCGGAATGATTCAAATGAATCATTTTGATGCTTTTATTATAAAGCGTTGATTGGACACCAATATTGTCCATCCGGCAAACTTCCATTGGGATTTTTCTATATAGCCTTACATAGAAAAACCGCCCCGGCTTCCTGCTATGGAAACCGGGGCGGTTCGTTTACTTTATGGGTGCTTTTTCAAATACTCAATGCCTACCAACTGGCATTCAGTTTTTGAAGTTTTAGTCATATCTGTATTTAGAGGACTTACCGTACACTTTTCGGAGCGATTTTTTCAGGCTGACCACCGTTTCTTTGATGATCTTTGCCTCATCGGCAGAGCAATCTGCAAGCTGTTCGGTCATCCAGCTGTCGAACACCGGCTTTGCTTTTTTGATCTCGATGCACAGCAGCTCGTCTGCGGAGCAGTCCAGTGCGTTGATGATGTCGATCAGCGTTTTCAGGCTTGGCACGGAGTTGCCTGTTTCGATATGACTGATGTGCGTGACCACAACGCCGACCTCATTGGCCAGCTGTTCCTGCGTCATGCCCTTTGCAAGGCGGCAGGCACGGATGCGTTTTCCGATGTCGGCGTAATCCACCATAGTACAAGTACCCTCCGTTCAGTGAAGTGATACTTGTATTGTATGTGCAATCGACCGGGATTGTAATAACCTGAAAGTGCAGTGGACTCAAAAAGCAATTCAAAACAGCTGATTTTTCAAGGCATAAGGTTTATAATGAGCAGCGCCACTACCCCCAGAAAATTCACGATTCCAAAGGAGAGGGATACTCCCAGCAGCACCTTATATTTTTGCATTGCCGTTTCCGTCAGGTCACTTTTTCCAGTTTCCATTTCTGTTTGAAGGTTCTGTTGGTACTGGGTCAGCTGTGTGCTGCTGCTCGCCGCATTTTCCGTCAGCTGCTGCACGATCACTGCCAGTTGCTCCAACACTTTTTCCTCGTCAGCATCAACCTGTTGAGAAAGCGCGTCCAGCTTTTGTTCCGCGCCGACAAATCCTTTTTCTATTACATCGCGCGATTTTTCATCTTGTTTTTCCAGCTTTTCACCAAACTGCCGGAAATTATCGTCCATCTTTTCTTCTGTTCCGGCAAAGCCCTTTTCTATCGTCTCATACGAGTTTTCCCCCTGCCTTCTCAGCTCTCCCTGTATTATTTTCTTTGCTGTTTCGATTTCTTGCTGAGTTTTCTCCATTTCTTGCAGCAGAGTCTGATTTGCCTGAGCCACGGCTTCGTTGTCCGTTTGCATCTGCTTCGTGATGGTGTTTCTGGCAGTAGTCACGCCTTGAGTGATATTATTTTGCAGCATTTCCAGCTGCTCTATGATTTCCTCTTTTGAAGCATTCAGAGTCTCCTCTTTTGCCGTTTTTTTCACGCTGCTATCTGTTCGTATCGCAGCCCCTTTGACGGTTTTCAGCTCCTCTTTCACATCTTCAAACTGGCTGTTTTCATCGGATGCGACCTTTTCCAGCTTCGTCTGCAATTCCTCCGTCAGCGGCTGCACAACGTAGCCCTGAAATAGAGCGCCCACCTCACCTCTTGTTTTGTTGTCTATCGTCTTATGATTTATGTCCATCACTCGTTCTCCTCAAATTCTCAAAGTCTTGTTCCGTCAGTGCCAGCAGCAAAAACAGTTTCATTTTTTCTTCTCCTGAAACACTCTGCTCCATCTGTGCCACGATCTCATCGCGCTGCTGTAAATAATGTATTTGTGCCACTTTCAGATAGCGTGCCAATCTTTTGCTATCCTCTTGTCGAATCATCTCAATGGCAGCTTTCTGCTTTTTCAGCGCTTCCAGCTGTATCTTGGGCGCAATTTGTTCATCCAATGATTTATCACGAATAGATTTTTTCTTATTATATAAATTCATCTGCTCCCTTTTCCGGTTCTTCAAATTGCTGAGTTCTGTTTCGATTTCGGCGCACCATTTATCACAGCGATCACTTTGCAGCATCTCTTGAGCGTTTACTGCCATTTCGCAGTTAAACTTTTCCAAATCTGTACATTTCACCTTCAGAAAAAATCCGCCCGGATAATACTTGGGATAATATGTTATCCGCGACTGTTCCAGAATTTCCAGCATTGGCAAATCGGTTTTGGCTGGCTCCGCCAGCTCAGCCTGAGCAAATGTTTCACAGACCGTCTTCCAGTACAAGTCAACTTCTTCTTTCAGTCCTCTCAATACCGCTGCCAGCACCTTTCGGTCTGCGAGTGCTTCTTTTTCACTGCATCGTTGGTCTTTCAGATACCGTCCATCCGATTTATCCCGGTACAGCTGTTCCTGATTTATCGTATCCTCTGCAATCGAGTTGAGTTTATCGCCTGCGCTCCTGAAGTTTGCAGTCTGATTCTCCAGCTGACTTTTGGCCCATTCCGACTTTTTGATTTGTCGGTCCAGCGTACTGATCATATCGTCTTTTTCGAGTTCTTCGCAATCATGCCTTGCTTTTTGAAATCGCTCATCTGCACGCCGGATCTCCCCTTCTTTTTCCCTAATTTTCCGTTCCGTCTCTTCCAGCCGGTCGCTTTCGTAAGACTCTACCCGGCTTTTCAAATCTTCGACGGCCGCTCGGAACCGCTGTCCCTCCCGAGCTGTAATGGACGTTCTCAACGCTTGCAGCGTACTTTCCACGGTTTCTTTCACTTCCGCTGCATCTTCTTCGTCCAGGCTTTTCTGCATCGTATCCAGCGACTGCCCTAAATCTACTGGAAACAGCTCCATCTGTGTATTCTCGCCCAGTACGCTCTTCAGCGTCCGGGCATAAATTTCGTCGATATACTCATGAAAACTCTTTTCACGGGCAGCACGCTTCGTCCTGAAGTAACTGCGGATATTCTCTGCACTGTAGGAGCCTGTGCTAACGACTATAAAGCGCTCCGGTCGATTTTGCCACGAAACTTTTCCGGGCAGTTCCATCGACCCCAGCGACTGAATATCTGCCGCATTGCACGCTACGATGCAGACCTGCGAAAACGGGAGATATGCGTTTATCAGGTTTTCTACATGAGGCCTTTCCCTGTCATTCGCACTCTGCACACCCGGCATATCAATAATGCGAATTGAACCGACTGCGGACTCTTCCATAAAAAAACTCCGCGGAATATCGATGAACAAGATCTCGTCCGTAGAAGTTCTCTGGCCGCTTTCCACGTCCTGCCGTACCTGCTGCAAAGCTCTGACCATCTCTTTCGCATCGTAATATTTCTTTTCCGGCGTCGGTTCGTCGAGCTTTGCAAAGGCCAATGCATACTTATCCGTCGCCGACTTTGCATAAATGATCGCGGTCACTGTAGAGGAATTACCCTGCGGTGAGCCTGCACGCAAAATTTTATAGACGTCATTGAAGTTTTCATCCCGGATGCCGATCATCTTCAAAATCAGCGTTGACTTTCCGATTTGTGACTTCCCGTATATCATGACAAGATACGTCTCATTTTCATCCTGATATTTCAAAAAGCGGTTGTCCTTTGTGGCTGTCAGCTCCTCCTTTAACTCATTGAACGCCTTTTCCTGCCAGTCTGAGCGTCTCTGAAAAAGCTGGCCGCAGTTTGTGTCTTCTATCATAAGAAGTTTTCCTCCAGTTTTTCTGTACACCGGTCTGCCAACTCGTCCAGCAAATCTCTGGCTGCATTAATTTGCTTTTTGACATTGTAGATCTGCTGCGTTTTCCGGCTGCTGGAGTCCGTATCGATCAGATTTTCTTCCAGTCTCCCCCGAATCATCGCCATCTTCGCCTTATAATCTTCTATGGCGTCTTCTTCCAACTTATCATAAATCGTATCCAGTGCTACTCTGGCACGGCCATAATCATCACACTGTATCCTCGTAATGTCACGTCCAATGGCAACGGCCGCACCAGCCGCAAGCGCTCCTCCTGCAACCGTTGCCACAACGCCTATACTGACGCCAAAAGAACTTGCAATTTGCGGAATCAGATTGAGCTGTGCATCGCCGATCAGATCCATACCTGTCATACCCACAAGGCCGACCGAAAATTTCTGCACCGAACTAGACTGCTGATAATTGTCGCACAACATTTCACTCGTTTTTCTTTGTTCCTCTGTGATCTCGCCGCCCGCCTCTTTGCTCGTACGACCTGCATCATGCAGTCTGGCCGCTGCTGCGCCAACACCAAGAACAAAATCGCTTGCACGCTTTGCACTTTGTTCCACGTCTTCCCACGAAATCTGGTCTTCGCAGGGTTTATATTCCTCAGCGCCAATATCTTTTGCCATTGCATCATAACACGACATACTGTAATAATACGTGCCAATTTCGACAAGCGAGGCCATCAACTTACGGCTTGAAACATTTTCAGGCACAAAACTCGGCTCATTTTTACCGCTCGGCTTTTGGAGCAGGCTATAGAGCGACTGCGGCACCTCCAAATTTTGCTTATCCTTAGTCAAATAGCGATGTCCATCCTCATTTTCATCTATTGACAGCAGCTTGGGCAGCGATGCATTCTGCGGATTTTCCAACGTCCGAAGAGATTGCTTCAGTGCCTCCATCCTGCACCGTTCTGGCACCAGGACGCGTTTGCAAGTATAACCCTCTTCATTTTCATACAGCGAATCTTTTACGATTTGCTCCGCAGCTTCCATATCTGCTTTGCTCACACCCAGAATCGCTTTGCGAAGGCTATGCAGTTTTCCGTTTCGCTCATCGAATTTTGGGCTCAGCATAGCTCGGCTCTTCTCTGCGCCCTTCCCATACTCCTCTTTCAGTTTTGTCTGATACTGCTTGACTTGGTTGGCCAGTGCCTCATCAAACTGCCGCAGAAGTTTATCATTCGCGTGGCTGACAATATCTCCGTCATCCGTTGTTTCCAGAATTTCTTCGATCTCACTGAGTTTTCCCCGGATAACATCTATTTCATCCTTCAGATAATCGATGTTATTTTCCTGCGACCGGATGCTTGTACAGCCGTATAGATTGATTGCATTGGCCAGCTGCCGAATCCACTCTTCGTTCATTTTCGGCTCCGCATATGCACCTGTGCAGACTACTTGATTTTCATTTTCAATTTTCATCTCCTGCATAAAAGTCTCTCGAACTGCCGCGTTCCCATCCACAGCACTATCCGAACGGGTAATTGCGTAGATGATGTGTGCTCCAAATTTTTCCGCAAGCTCTTTCAGGTGGCGATAATTATCCTGCTGAGAAAGCAATCTCCCATCAAACGCAAATATTGCCGCATCGGAAGAGCTGATAGCAAAGTCCACCAGAGTTTCCCGGTAACTTTTCCGTGCCTCAAAACCAGGCAGCAGGACAAACGAGGTCTTTTCATTTCTTGTATGTTTATAAGGAACCCGCAATTCCAGATACAGCGTTGCTGCATCCGTGCCCTTGGAAGCATTCCGAAATTCTTCCGGCGACATTTCTAATTCCTGCTGATGATATTCTCCATGTGCGTCCTTCATGATCCGGATCGCGTACAATTCCGGCTTTTTGTCAGCCGTCATATCCTCTTTTTCGGTAATGAATACCGGTATCTCCTCACCGCGTTCCAGAGAAATATTCAAGCAGTCATCATCCAGCCCATAGAAGTGCTTCATCAGGGTTGTTTTGCCCGCGCCCTGCATACCGGAAACGCAAATCAGTGTTCTTTCATACATCAAGGAAGCAAGCTTTATCTTGCGCACGAACCCATCAGTTCCCGAGCCATCCGGGCTGCATGTTGCATATCGTTGTCTTTCCCGGGGTCATCGTCTTCCGGGGCACCGTTTTGGACGCGGCCTGCCAGACGATCCATCAGCGACATGATCGTCAGGCATCGGTGGGTCAACTGATCCAGTTCCGAAAGGGAGATCAGCTCTTTCTTTTCATTGCTCATTTCAACGTCTCCATTCATCGTTCAGCCATTTTATTGTGGAAAATATATCCTGCCGTAGCTCCGGCACAAGATACACTACGACAGCAGCCATTATAGTACCGCCCACCAGCCTGCGTAGGACGGTCACAGATCGGTTCTGCTCTTTTGCCTTTTTATTTAGAGTAGCAATTTTTTTCTCTTTTGCCAAAAATCCACTCGAAAGTCCTGCTTTCCGTCTGAACCGCTTTGGTCTGCCTGCTTTACGTTTTATCTTTTTCATACGCATAATAACACCTTTCTTTACCGTTTTTTGAAACGCTCCAGAAAGCCCTTTTCCGCTCTACTCCCAGCTTCACATCCAGTTCTGAAACCGAATTCAAGATTTTTTCTTCTTTTACTCCACCTGTGCGGGCATGTTCTGCGGATGCCTCCGCACGCTGGTGCGCACTGGAGTACCAAGCATCTGTAGCCTTGAGTGTTCGCATAAAGTCAGCTTCACTGCCCTCCACCTGCACACAGAACAGAAGATACTTCTGGTCCAGCGACAGCTGGTAATTCCGCAATCGTTCATCCATCTTCTGGATGTTCCGACGCTCAAGCGGCGTAGAGACATGGAGTACTTCGTCATACAAAGCATCCATCCGCTTTTCCAGTTCGAGCCCCATTCGAACGTCGAACTCGTGCAGCACCAGATAGGCCAGCTGCAGTGCAGCCGAAAAGTTGAAATTCAGCACGAACTCTACCGGCTCGCCGCCGCTCTTCAGCGCAGCATTGCCTGCATCTACCATGCACAGGGCACCGTTTCCCACCAGCTGCATCATGCGCAGGCTGCCCTCGCGCTCAAGCGGAACACATTCCGTCCACGGCCTGCCGTCCAGATAGTGCCGCTTGAATGCCCAGCACACTGCTGTTGCCGCTTTCTGAAAACCCAGCACCAGCCCTTGTGCAACACCAACGCGGAAATCGTACCCCCGGCGGAAGGCTTCTGTCATCACGTTACCCAGCAGTTCTTCCTCTTTGCCCACTTTCAAGCCGCTGAACATCAGCACTTCAGTGCCCGGTATGGCCAGACCCATACCGCGGCGACCGTTTCTGGCACTGCCCTTGCCGCCTGCCACATCGGACATGCAGTGACCCAGCCAGTTTGCAAATGCCGCCACCAGCTTTTCCTTTACGCCTTTTCCCTGGACATGAATCTCACCGCCGCTGGTATTTATAACGTAAAGTTTTCCGCCGGAGAACATCGTGCTCGTATCCCGCAGCTGGTCAATGATGGAAAAGGTAAGACCCACCAGACTCGGTGCATGTGCAAGCGATTTGATGTGATGATCTATCGCGGACAGCTCAAACATCCCACTTACATCTTTTCCGCTACGCTGGTCATAATTAACCTTGTATTTTTTCTCCAGAAATGCAATGGCACCGCTCAGGTCATTCGCTTTGCCGCCCAGCATCCGGGAATACGCCATTACGACCTTTTCCACCCGCTCGTCCGAAAAACTTTTCAGCACCGACTCGGATTTGGCATTGCTGACATCGCCAAGGAGAAATGCATCCACCAGCCCTGCCGCAGCACCGCAGAAAGCCGCCATGGCAAACTCATATCGGTCACACCATTCCTTATTCGGGTCAACAGCCTTCATCAGGCTTTTATCCGTATAGCGTGACTTCATCAATTCCTGTCCCATCCAAGCACCCCCTTAGTTTTTCAACGAGACCTTCTCTGTCACCAAGCTGGCCAGTGTCTGTGCATTATTCAGCATCAGCCGCAACTGCTCCGCCTCCCGATCCGAAAATTTGCTGTAATCGCTCTTGTGTATCCGCTTGACCACCGCAATATTTCCCGCAACGGTCTTACTCTGTGCCTTCGTCTTGCGGAGCAGCGAATCCACATTCTGGTCGATGCAGTTCAGCCGGTTCAGTGCTTCCATCCGTCTTTTTGCATCCTTCTCCGCATTCAGCGCCTGATTTTTGTTGTCGATGTTCACCTTGACGCCCTTTGCCACTAGACAGACGATCGCACATCCAATGCCCACAGGCCCCACCAGCGACAGCAAAATTTCTCCGCCTACAACGCCCGCACCGCCAGCGGTCAAAGTGCCTCCACCCAGCCATGCGAGGATCGCATTGGTCGCAGCAGCACCGCTTAAAGAACTGATAGACACACCCGCTGCGGTCGTGCCAAAAGTCGTTGCCGCCGCCAGCATAAGGTCTGCTCCAAACAGACCCGCGCCTGCACCCGCTGCAGTGCCCATGGTCAGCGCCTTATCCACTGAGCCTTTTCCGCTCTTTTCGGCCTTTTTCTGAATTTTTTCCAGTTCCTTTTCAAAGTCTTGATAGCCCTTCTGTATCGTTTTGCCCGTTCGTCCAAACTCTGCCGGACAGTTCGTTAGGGCCTGCATATATGCGTCGCACGCCTTCAGCTGCTCCATTGCTTCCTGCCGCGTCTTGTACAGCACCTTCGAATGTGCCAACACCTCATTGCAGCGCTTTCTGTACTGCTCATCGGCTTTTTTATCCACTTCTTCTGCATGCTCTTTTTCCAGCATATGAAACATTCTGATTTCCTCCTTTTTCAAAGAACCTTAATGAAATCCCCCTGACTGCGCACCCACATCTGGATGCCCGTGCCAAACACCTCGGCTTCCACGATCCAGCCTTTTTCTGTCACTTTCATCACCTTTGCGGTTGGCAATCTATCCAGCACAGATTCCAGACTTGGCCCGGTATACTCGAACCGGATGGTCTGCAACTCGCCGCCGTACATAAACTGGATGCGCTTGCGCATCTCGCCCTCCTGAAAGCGGTCGGTATAGCGCTGGGCAAAGTGCCGGTCGAGGGTCTTATAGTTCTGGATGCGGTCGATGCGGTAAATCGTCGGGGAGTTATCCTGCGGGTTCCGGAAGTGCTTATCCTTGTCGATGCCCTCGATGAACGCTGCCAGATAGAAATAATACTCACTGAACAGGATGCCCACCGGCTCAATGGTACGCACACGGGTCTCGCCGTCATGGGTGCGGCAGTAGGTAATTTCCATGACATTGTGATTTTCTATTGCCGTACCGATTTCCCACAAGCTCTCGATAAACTTCCGGCCATGCTGCGGCTCAACGTAATGGAAGCGTTCGTTGCTGATGAGGTCTTTGACCTGATTCAGCCTATCCAGCGGTGTGCAAGCCCAGATCAGCTTGTCCAGAATCGGGAACATCTCCTCCTTGACCATGGAGCGGCTCTCCAGCAGGATCTTGCACACTGCCAGAATCTCGCTGCTGGTGAGGAAGCGTGAAAGCGTGTCATCCAGCAGATAGCCACCCTTTGCGGAGTTGTATAAGATCTCTCGGCGCGGCTCGCTGTCTGCAAAATGATTGCGCAGGGTGTCAAGATCGCGTTGGATGGTTTTCTCACTGACACCGAAGCGGTCAGCCGTCTGCTGTTTATTCAGCACCCCGCCCTGTACCAGCACCTGCTGAATATAGAGTATACGGTCCAATCTACTATTACGCACAGTTCATTCTCCTTCTCTGCTCATTGTAACACAACACAACTATCACTGCAATTCTTTGTGTGAAGTTTTGTCGTTTCACGGAATTACAAAAAAATTTTTGTCTCTTTTGCACAACCACAGTATACAAAAAAAGATGGACAGAAAGCCTGTCCATCTCCTAAAAAGTCAAGGTAGACTATTCTTAAATTGCCAACCTCTTTTGAACCGATAGGCACTGTTCATCAGCTCGTCTGTGATGGTGTAAAGCGCCCGGCGTGGCGAACCATATCCACCTATCAACCCAATCACAATTGCAAGATTCAGCACAAATGCAATGCTCAACAGTACCATCAAAAATTTTTTCATACGCTCTTCTCCTTCTTTCTTATGATTCCATCACTTTTCTGCCCCCATTATACAGATTGGGCTGGACGGTATGGTTGTCCATCCTACACATACCACAAAAAAGGAACACGGCATTCTCATTTTGAATGTACCGTGTTCCTTCTGTCCGCCTTTGTAGCGCTTCTTCTGCATAGAAGTCAATCCTTCATTTCTGCATCCTCCCGAATCTGCCTCTTATACTTATAATAGGTATTCCGGGCAAGACCTGTGAGTTTCATGCACTCGGCATCGTCAAGTGTGCCGCTAAAGGTCTTGCAGTGGGTGCGGATAATCTGCTTGGCTGCTTTGGACTTTTTGGTTTCAAAGCCAATGCCTTTCTTACGGCCAACCTGCTTGCCGTTCAGCCGGGCGGTCAACAGTCCCTCACGGGTGCGCTGGTGCAAGTCGGCAACTTCTTTTTCGGATTGCTCAAAGGCCAACTTGATTTGCTCCTTTGCCAAGGCCATCAGATACTCGTTGATGCCCTTCAAGATGAAGTCTACATTCGTCCCTGTCATGGCAATGCTGCCGGACAGGGCTTTTTTGTAGGTCTCGGTGTCGA